>VOFH01001111.1_pt1 | contig 38000 bp, 54 predicted proteins | sample 5384091 | NCBI WGS metagenome assembly VOFH01 (sample SAMN12384727, study PRJNA508395) | human gut metagenome | isolation source: healthy gut G | host: Homo sapiens
ACGTCAGGCAATCACTAACCCGCAACGTACTATTTTTTCTATCAAGCGTTTCATGGGTGAAACCTGGGATCAGGTACAGAAGGAAATAGCCCGTGTCCCTTATAAAGTAGTGAAAGGTGACAATAATACCCCACGTGTAGATATCGACGGACGTCTTTATACTCCGCAAGAAATTTGAGCAATGATTCTGCAGAAAATGAAAAAGACCGCTGAGGATTATCTGGGACAAGAAGTAACGGAAGCCGTAATCACCGTTCCGGCTTACTTCTCCGACTCTCAGCGTCAGGCTACTAAAGAAGGCTGGTCAGATTGCAGGTTTGGAGGTTAAACGTATTGTGAACGAACCGACAGCCGCTGCCTTGCTTATGGGCTTGATAAGGCTCACAAAGATATGAAGATTGCTGTGTTCGACCTTGGTGGTGGTACATTTGATATCTCTATCCTTGAATTTGGTGGTGGTGTGTTCGAAGTACTTTCTACTAATGGTGATACTCATTTGGGTGGTGACGATTTCGACCAAGTGATCATTGATTGGTTGGTGCAGGAATTCAAGAATGACGAAGGTGCGGATTTGACAAAAGACCCGATGGCAATGCAGCGTTTGAAAGAGGCTGCAGAAAAGGCAAAAATTGAATTGTCTTCTTCTACTTCAACTGAAATCAACCTGCCATACATCATGCCCGTAGACGGTATGCCTAAGCACTTGGTTAAGACTTTGACCCGCGCTAAATTTGAAGCTTTAGCTCACAACTTGATTCAGGCTTGTCTTGAACCTTGTAAGAAAGCAATGAGCGATGCAGGTCTGAGCAACTCTGATATCGATGAAGTAATCCTTGTAGGTGGTTCTTCTCGTATTCCGGCTGTTCAGGAATTAGTAGAGAAATTCTTCGGCAAGACTCCTTCTAAGGGCGTGAATCCTGATGAAGTTGTAGCTGTAGGTGCTGCTGTTCAGGGTGCTGTGCTGACTGATGAAATCAAAGGTGTGGTATTGTTGGATGTTACTCCGTTGTCAATGGGTATCGAAACATTGGGTGGTGTAATGACTAAGTTGATTGATGCAAACACTACTATCCCGGCTCGTAAGAGTGAAACCTTCTCTACAGCTGCCGATAACCAGACTGAAGTGACTATCCATGTACTTCAGGGTGAACGTCCGATGGCTTCACAGAATAAATCAATCGGTCAGTTCAATTTGACTGGTATTGCTCCAGCTCGTCGTGGTGTTCCTCAGATTGAAGTAACGTTTGATATTGACGCTAACGGTATTTTGAAAGTATCTGCAAAGGATAAGGCTACCGGTAAGGAACAAGCTATCCGTATCGAAGCCTCCTCTGGTTTGAGTAAGGAAGAAATCGAAAAGATGAAAGCCGAAGCTGAAGCTAAGCAGAAGCAGACAAGAAGGAACGTGAAAAGATTGACAAATTGAATCAAGCTGATTCTATGATTTTCTCTACTGAAAATCAGTTGAAGGAATTAGGTGACAAGTTGTCGGCTGATAAGAAAGCCCCGATTGAAACTGCTCTTCAGAAACTGAAAGATGCTCATAAGGCACAGGATTTGGCTGCTATTGATACTGCCATGGCTGAACTGAATACAGCATTCCAGGCTGCCAGCGCTGAAATGTATGCTCAGAGTGGTGCACAAGGTGGCGCTCAGGCTGGTCCGGGTGCAGGTGCAGGACAACAGGCTAATCAAGGTTCTTCTTCTAATAACAAAGAAGATATTCAGGATGCAGATTTTGAGGAGGTGAAATAAGCACATAGAGAAATAAGAATACAATATCAAATGGAAAGCGTGTAGCTCAATGAGTTACACGCTTTTCTTGTTTTTGGCCGTACACAATAATATTGCTATCTTTGCGTTATTATTATAAACATCTGTACCTTATTTGTACCTGTAAGAAAAAGTAGATATGATGAGAAGAATAGATATTAAGAACTACAAAATGAATGAATTATGGCAGTAGCAAAGTATAAGATAGTACGGAAATGTCCTGTGTGCGGAGAAGAGTTCTTCGCAAGGACTTTGGAGTCCTGGTATTGTTCACCCAAATGCTCCAAGGTGGCGTGGAAGCGTAAGCATGATGAAGAAAAACGCCAACTTGAACTGGACAAGATTGTAAGCAATATGCCCAAGTCTAAAGAGTATATCAGCATAACGGAAGCGTATGCTATGTTTGGTGCAAGCCGCTCAACCATTTATAGGCTCATCTACATGAAAAAGATTTCCTTCATTGAGCCAGAGAAAGGAATACGACTTGTATGCAAAGGAGAACTAATGAATCTGTTTCCGTTAAGACAGTCTCCGCTTGACACCAAGCCAAGGAAACCAGTTACCATGTACCGCATGGAACCAGAGGATTGCTATACAATAGGTGAGATTTCCAAGAAATTTCATCTGGATGACAGCACCGTGTATGCTCATATACGAAAATACTCAATACCGACCCGGCAAATCGGTAATTATGTGTATGCTCACAAGGAATCAATAGACAAACTTTATAAAGATATAAAACCATTATGAAAAGATTAGATTATACTAAAGTCTCCGTCAAATTAAAGAAAAGTGAGTGGAGAGATGAGTGGTTCATCTATCTTGAAGCTTATCCTGTTTATGAGACGGGAAATGACAAACCCAAACGAGTGCGTGAATATCTCAGGAGGTCTATTACTACCCCTATATGGGATAAACGACGAAGCGAGCGAGCCGTTGCTGGTAGAATAAAAAGTACAAGCCCAAGCGAGATGACAATGGCGTTATTCAGTGTAAATCCAAGCAAGATATGGAAACTTGCCTTTATGCGGATGGCGTTCGAGTCCTGCGTCAAAAAAAAGAGTACGACAACATGGCTCTCTTTACTGACCAGCAAATGGAAATGGCAGAACAAAGCGAACGCTCAAAATGCAATGTTCTGGAGTATATTGAGAAGTTAATCAAAGAAAGAGAGGAAACTGCGTCAGAATCGATAGTTGTCAACTGGCGCAGATTGCACACACTGTTGTCAATGTTTGCCAAGTGTGACTACATACAGTTCTCGCAGATTGACATGAAGTATATTGAGGCATTCCGTTCCTTCTTGATAAAGGCACCGCAGGGTGGTTCTAAGAAAGGAACTATTTCAAGGAATACGGCATCGACGTACTTCTCTATCTTCAAGGCGGCACTCAAACAAGCTTTCGTGGATGGCTATCTGAATTGTGATATTGCTGCCAAGGCTAAAAATATCATGTTTCAGAGTGCTCGAAGAGAGTATCTGTCACTGGAAGAACTTAATATATTGGCAAAGACTCCGTGTGATGATATACTAAAACGGGCAGCCTTGTTCTCTGCACTGACAGGAATGCGACATAGCGATATTCAAAAGCTTAAATGGTCAGAGGTTGAAGAATACAATGGTGGGTACCGTCTCAATTTCACTCAGCAGAAGACTAAGGGCGTTGAATACATGCCTATATCGCCACAGGCATACAAGCTTTGCGGTGAGCGCAAGAAAGACGGAGAACTGTTGGTGTTTGCCGGACTGCCTGACCCTTCATGGATATCTAGGCCTTTGGAACGGTGGGTAAAAGCATCAGGGATTACCAAGCACATCACCTTTCATTGCTTCCGCCACACCTATGCAACGTTACAATTGGCTAACGGTACAGACATATATACCGTAAGCAAAATGTTAGGGCATACCAATGTAAAAACCACGCAAATCTACGCAAAAGTAATTGACAAGAAGAAAGATGAAGCTACAGAAGCTTTTAAGTTGGACATAGATGAATAGTGATTATCATTTGTAAGCACTTAGTATAGAAGACCACTTGTATCAATAAGTCCTTTATTGTACAGGTGGTTTTAGTGCCTTTCATTTTCAACATTCTATGTAATGATGCTATTGTTTTGGCACTTTAACCTTTCGTGGAAACCAAACATTTATAACAATAAACAGATAAAAATGAAAAAAAAGACAGCCTTTTTGGCTTCTTTGAAGAGAGCAAGCGTGTCCACAAACATGTGGAGTGTACAGAAGACTTCTACAGAGAACTGTATGAGTTGTTTGAGATCGCAAGAAGTTGGTATCTTCAAGCTGAAAAGAATCATATGAAGACAGAGTACTTCATAGAACTATTTGAGCGCAGTCACCAATATATTGACTGTGATTGTGCACGTTGTAAGAACTCGCGACAGATGGCAATTGGCATTATTGGTACTTTGTTTAGAGACTCTAAGTGTGTGTCAATAATCAAGAAAAAAGAAGATTATTCCAAGCAGGAACTTATTGAGTTGTTTCTTCAACATGTGGGTACTGGTCTGCCAATCCTTACCCGAAAGAAATCGTCCATCCTCACTTTGGGATGCCAATTGTCAGACAGACAGATGGATTTGTTGGTAGAACTTGTCCAAAGTCACGACATATTTGATTTTGCCGACAACAGTGATGTGCGTAGCGAGTTGTGTCGCCTATTCAAGTGCGACTTGGACGCATCTATCCGTGTAAAGAATGTACGTAATGTAGCCGTACTGTTTGACGCTATGGCTCAATACCATTTGATAAACAATAATTGGCAATATGTCATGGGAGAAGGTCGCTTCTTAACCAGTATCAAAAAGGATGGAACAGAGAAATTCATAACTTCAAGTTGTCTTTCCTCTTCTCTTTCAAGGATAAGAAGAAACGTTTCCATGACAGCAAGTCAATATGCCATCTGCAAATCCATCGAACAGATATTAAGAGAGGAATAAATCACAATAATTCTGCTAAATGAAAGTAAAAACGTGATAGTTTGGTTGATACTGCCTTACTATCACGTTACTTTTTCTATTTAGTGACAGTCTCCCCATAACTTTGCATCAAAAATCATAAAAAATAATTAGCATGGAAGAAAATAGTATAAGATTTGAAGATATTCCCAACGCTATAACGGGGGTACTCAAAAGCTGTCATCATTAGACGACAAGATTGATGGTATATATGAACTTGTTCAATCAGAACAAAGAAGAAACATGGTTTACGGTTGCTGAATTATGTGCTTATCTCCCAACACATCCGGTAGAGCATACCATATATTGCTGGACAAGCAATCGGGAAATACCGTTTCACAAGAGAGGCAAACGCATCATGTTCCTCAAATCTGAGATAGATGAATGGCTTCAAGGAACCAAGGGCAAATCGAAGAACGAGATTCAAAGAGAAGCAGAGGAATATGTACTATCTACACAAAGAAAGAATAGACGGCTAATATAACCGTGCTACTGTCTGTAAACAATTTAATTAAGGTACGTGACACATGAATGAAAGACATTTTAGACTCTATGAGCGAATTGTCGCAATAGAAGACAGTTTGGAGGCTTTGGGACCTATTGACAAACTAATAGAGCGAATCGAGGAATTGGAGAATCCACACTATAAGCCAAGGGGAAAAATGCTGTATTTTAATAAAGAAGAAATCGACAAGTGGCTGCTCCAAAACAAACAAGAGGTCATTGGAATGGTAACGAGAATAGAAATTGATAATCCGAAAGAATGAAAATGGGAGAAAATAACCAGCATGTACAGCCTAACTCAAAAGAGGAAGGAGTACAGCGTCTCAATCGCATATTGAGCGAATCGTTGATAAAGGCAACAGATACTTATAAAACACCTCCTCAGATTATATGGGTTGATAATTCCAGCATAGCCACATTGGGCAACTTCAGTGCTTCTACTGGTAAGGCAAAGGCGAAAAAAGACCTTCAACGTGTCTGCCTTGGTAGCCGCTTCCCTCGCCAACGGCAAGGTACTGAACTATCGCGCCAGTCTGCCAGAGGGGAAACGCAAGATACTGTATGTAGATACGGAGCAGAGCCGCTATCACTGCCATAATGTGCTGGAGCGCATCCTGAAGCTCGCTGGTCTACCTACAAGCATCGACAACGAGAACCTTGACTTTATCTGTCTGAGAGAGTACACGCCCTCCGTCAGGATAGAGGTCATAGACTATGCGCTTGCCCAAGACCAAAGCTATGGACTGGTCATCATCGACGGAATCAGAGACCTGCTTCTCGACATCAACAATGCGGGAGAATCGGTCGAGGTCATCAACAAGATGATGGAATGGTCATCAAAGTATGACCTGCACATCCATTGCGTATTGCATCAGAACAAGGGCGACAATAACGTGCGCGGGCATATCGGTACGGAGATGAACAACAAGGCAGAGACGGTGCTTGTCATCACCAAGAGCACCACCAATCCCGACATCAGCGAGGTGAAGGCGATGCACATCCGTGAGAAGGAGTTCAAGCCGTTTGCCTTTACAGTCAATGAGGAAGGGTTGCCAGAGATTGTCGAGCACACGCCGGAGAAGGAAGAAGGTGACAAGCAACCGTCAAGGTTTACTTACCAAGACTTGACATCCGAACAGCATAACGAGGCGCTGACGGCTGCATTCAAGGAGAAACCTATCAAAGGATTCGATCGCATGGTGGAGGAATTAACGCAAGCCTATGCAGACATTGGCTTTAAGCGTGGCAGAAGCGTCATCATCAAAATGCTGAAATACCTGATTAACGAGCAAAAGCTCATAGTGAAGCGGGATAATCATTACTATTTCGGATATACACCTGCCGAGATTGACCTGTTCCATGAAGAGGAATAAAAACAGTTCAGAAACCAGTTTAGTTTACGTCCGTACCTATATATAAGAAATAAGGCCAAAGTAAACCGAAATCGGAGGCTGAATTGGGAAGCGGAAAAGTAGTTTAGCAAATGGTTTAGTTTACGGGTGTGCCTATATAGGAGAAAGGGTAAAGTAAACTGTTTCCATGGACAAAGTAAAACCGAACAAATGAAAGTACAATGAATATTGAACAATCGAAGAAACTGAGCATTATAGACTTCTTAGACAAGGAGAATGTAACGCTGAAAAAGAAGAAGGGCAATGCCTACTGGTATCTGTCACCCTTCAGGGACGAGAAGACCGCATCGTTCAAGGTCAGCAAGAAGGAGAACCTGTGGTACGACTACGCCATTAAGGAGGGCGGTGACCTTGTGGAGCTGGTAAAGCGTATGTATAACAAACAATCCGTTTCCGATGCCCTTGCCTACCTTGCGTCCAAGAGTATTGCCACTGTGGATAAGGCAATCGAGACCGCTATCGCAGCCAAGGAATACACGACAACCAAGATGAACGATGTGAAGCTGCTCCCACTGAGCAACCATTCTCTGCTGTCCTATTTCAGTAGCCGACGGATAGACATCACCATTGGCAGGATGTATTGCAGGGAGATACACTACAAGGTTGAGCAAAAACATTACTATGGCATTGCCTTTGGCAATCTGAGTGAAGGACATGAGGTGCGCAATCCCTATTTCAAGGGCTGCATCGGGCATAAGGACATCACCCTGCTTGCCCATACGTTCAACGAGTGGCAAAACGGTTGTCTGGTCTTTGAGGGCTTCATGGACTTCCTTGCTTATATGACCCTCGTTAAACAGCAAGACCGATGGTTTGTCGTTGAAAGCCCTTGCGACTATATGATACTGAACTCAGTCGCCAACCTCAAACAGGCATTGCATTACCTTGACCGTTACACCCACATCCATTGCTTCCTCGACAACGACCAGGCAGGACGCAAGACGGTTGAGAGCATCAGCAATGTATTCGAGTACAGGGTGACGGACGAGTCCTTCAGATATGCCGACTACAAGGATGTCAACGACTATCTGATGAGGAAGAAACGAACGGCATCTGAATGACATTATAAAGACGAAAACACCATCATTTGATGCAAAAATGGCTCAAATGCATTGAAATTACATATCAAATCTGCACTTTTTCGCCCAAACATGCTTGATTCTCAATTATTATCCTTATTTTTGCATCGTTTTAATACATTATTAAAATGTAGCAGAATGGAATTAAAAAAGAAATAAGGATATTGGGAGGAAGATTGCCGAAGTATTGACCCCTGTGGCGCAATACATACTACTCTATCACCTACAGGTGGGCAGTATTGAAGGAATGTCGCCAAGGGATATTGCACCGTTGCTTCCATATTTACGAAAGCGTCACGTGGGTGTCACCTGTCTTGAAGATAGGCGTGTCAAAAGATTCAGAACGGACAGCGCAGCAAGGTGGTCGAGTTGAAGGGCAAGGAACGGACAAGGCTCAGAACGTCTTGCTGTCCCTGGAGAACCGCATCTTTTGCGATGACATACGCTTGATGCGGAATACCCTGTATGCGGCATCAATGCCCTGGCACATTATTCCATGCTTAATCGTGACCGGGAAGAGATGATAATGATGACAAGCAAGGAATATCGTGCCGTCAAGTCGGCTGATGTCATGGAGAATCCCAACATCTATGACGGCAACTATATCATAGAGGTATGGAAATACCCTGTTGTCAGCAAAATGGGCGACAAAAGCCAGTGGGTTGATCGCCTTTCCCTTGTCCTTTCGTTGAGAGATGATGATGATCCGAGAGTAGAAAAAGAAGTAGAACGAATAATCAGTGAACAGAAATGGAAGGATTAGTCAAGTTCCGTGAAGCATTTGCGGAATACTCAGAAAACTATGTGGTGATAGGCGGAGCAGCCTGTGACATCACCATGACCAATACCGTGGTGCGTCCACGCGCCACACACGACATCGACATGATAGTCATCGTAGAGAACATGACCGAGGCTTTCGCCAATCGCTTCTGGCAGTTTGTGCGGGAGGCTGGCTATCGACCTGAAAAGAGGAAACAGGAGGCTGGTGAGCCACCAAGGTATGAAATGTATCGTTTCCTTGATGGTAAAGACGGCTATCCCGAGATGATAGAACTGCTGTCACGCCACCCCGACGTGCTTGGAGAGCCAAAGGGATTTGTCATAGAACCTATCCCGACCGATGAAGATGTGTCGGGTCTTAGTGCCATCATCATGGACGATGATTACTATCACTTTACTATCGCACACAGCCAACTGACTGATGGCATACGCCATGCCAATTCCGCTGCCTTGATAGCACTGAAGGCAAGAGCCTACCTAAATCTCATGGCAGACAAGCGGGACGGCAAGCATGTGAACACCAAAGACATCAAGAAGCACCGTTCGGACATCCTGAAAAATGTGGTCATAATGACTGAGGACAACATTGAGGCTCCTGCTTCAATAGTGGCATGTATAAGGGAGTTTGTCGCCTCATCAGAGCCGACTGGTCAACTCTCGCAGAACCATTGTCAAAGTCACTCGGTCAAGACGAGGCATTTGTGACCGGACTGTTAGATCAACTGGATGAATTGTTTATAGAAGCATGACCAATATGAAGATACAATACGCATCCGACCTGCATCTGGAGTTTGCCGACAATTGGCGGTATCTGAAAGCCCACCCCTTGGAGGTGACGGGCGACATACTGCTGCTTGCCGGCGACATCGGCTATCTCGGCGATGACAACTACCCAAGCATCCCTTTGGGACTGGGCATCGGAGAACTACAAGGAGGTGCATTGCTGCATGGGCAACCATGAGTTCTACAAATATTATGATGTGGCGACACTGCCCGACGGCTATCTCTTGGAGGTACGTCCCAATGTATTCAGCCACTACAACGGTATTGCGAGGATTGGCGACACCGACATCATCCTCTCCACCCTTTGGTCGAGGATTCCTTTGGAGGACGCTTACTTCACCGAGCAAGTGATATCAATGCTGAGCATGAACGTTGCCTCACCTTTATCAAGGATGCAGTGGCATATTCGCAAGCAGCCCATAAGATTGTTGTCACCCATCATGTACCATCGTTCCGTATGCTCCACCCAAAGTTTCAAGGCAGCAAGGCAAACGTGGCGTTCACCGTTGAGTTGGAGGACTATATCACCGATAGCGGCATAGACTATTGGATATACGGACATTCGCACACCAACATCGATGCCAGGATAGGCAACACCCAATGCTTGTCCAACCAGTTGGGCTATGTTTTCTCTAACGAACATCAGGACTTCTCCCATGGCAAGTACCTGACCATATAGCCATCCACATTTTTTTCATCCACCCTCTTTACAAGCTCTTCCCTATCGGAAGGGCTTTTTTTGTGCCTTTCGAGTTTGATTTTTGAGTATGATTGCGAGTGTAATCAAAATTAGAGTTAAGATTTGGCTCCGCGGAAAGTCATTTCGGTTTAAGATTGAAGAAAAGGTAGTTCCTTTGCATCGGCAATAAGCCAAACCATAGTAAAATCAAACTTGAAAATATGAAGTCATTTGTAATATTCGCCATTGTCGTGACCATAATCTATGTCATCTACTATACGGTCATCATCGTGCAGGATCTGTACGGAAAGCCCAAGGACGAGAAGTCACAGGGCGAGTCGTTTGATGTCAGTGACATGACCGACGAGGAAGAGTCGATAGCGGTCAGCGAGAGCGACGGTGGTTTCAGCGTAGGCGACAACCAATATGAGACAGCCTACGAGGAGAAGCAGCTTGCAGAGCCTACAGAGGAGGCAGCCGCCACTGCGGAAGAGAGCAAGCCTCATGTGCTTGAAAAGATACAAAGCGCAATCGAGAAGAAGATGGAGGAAGTGAATACCACCTATTCCGACCCCATGTATTCGGAAGAATTGAACAACACCATCATCGCCCGCGGTCTTCGTCACAATGGACGTGACATGGTCAAGGTGGAATCACTCAATAATGAGATATGATGTCAAAAACAAGAAGTGCATTTCTATCATTATATGCCGCTTTAACCCCAGCTCTGGCCAGTGCTAAGTGTGGCAACGTGGACTACAGCTGGGGAGCGGACGCACTTGCGAGTGCCCATGACTATGCCGTGACGATGATGCTCTATATCGTTTATCTGTGCTATGCAGTGGCGGGCATCGTGGTCATAGTCAGCGCCTTGCAGATATATATAAAGATGAATACGGGCGAAGAAGGAGTGAAGAAGAACATCATGATGCTGGTGGGAGCCTGCCTGTTCCTCATAGGAGCGACCATCGTCTTCCCCGCTTTCTTCGGTTATCAGATTTGAGATACAGGTGATACGAGATAAGATAACTCAAAGTGTAACAAATTAAAAGGTAAAAAGAATGTTTGAAAGGATTAACAAGAAGGTGAAGGGATTCTTCTCTTCACAGCGCATGAAAACGCTCGCCCTGATGTTGCTTGTCGGCACCACCGCAGCAATGGCACAGAACGCAGCCGGCGACTACTCGGCAGGAACGACCGCGCTTACCACAGTGACGGAGGAGATTGCCAAGTATGTACCTATCGTGGTGAAGCTCTGCTATGCCATTGCAGGTGTCGTTGCAATTGTCGGAGCCATAAGCGTTTACATCGCCATGAACAACGAGGAACAGGACGTGAAAAAGAAGATCATGATGGTCGTCGGCGCATGTATTTTCCTCATTGCAGCAGCCCAGGCACTGCCTCTGTTCTTCGGCATTGGAGGTTAAACGCAGCGTGAGATTGTGAGTATGTAGAACGTTAAAACACTGACAGTTATGGCAGATACAAAGCAAGAGCGTTTTCCGGATTATCCCATTTTCAAGGGACTGCAACGTCCATTGGAGTTCTTCGGGTTGCAGGGACGCTACATCTACTGGGCGGCAGCCACCGCAGGAGGAGCCGTTGCGGGTTTCATCCTCGGCTACTGCATCTTCGGTTTCGTGGCAGGACTCGTGCTGCTAGTCCTCGCCGTAGCTGTCGGTGGCGTTCTCATCGTCATGAAGCAGCGCAAGGGCTTGCACAGCAAGAAGAGTGACAACGGCATATTCATCTATGCCTATTCAAAGAAAGTGTAAAACAAAAAAGAGAATCCATTATGTCCAAGTGGAAAGCTATCAATGATTGTAAGTGAATGGAGGTGGGGGCATCACGCATGAGGGTGCGCCCGCCTTTTTGCGATTAAAAAAGAAAAAGAACAATGACCCTATACATCATACTCATATTCTCAGCCATCTGCGTGGGCATGGCCATCAGTGTCAAGGCATTCGGCACGGGAGGGAAGCGCAAGCGCATCTTCCAGGACATCTACTTCTCCATCGAGGAAGTGGATGGCATCGGCGTGCTCTATACCAAGACGGGCGAATACTCCGCTGTTCTGAAGATGGAGAACCCTGTGCAGAAGTATTCCGCCAACATCGAGGCCTACTATGAGTTCACCCACCTCTTCGCCGCCCTTGCCCAGACCTTGGGCGAAGGCTATGCGCTGCACAAGCAGGACGTGTTTGTGAGGAAGGCATTCAAGGAAGAGAACGGTGGAAATCATGAGTTCCTGAGCGAGAGTTACTTCCGCTATTTCAACGGCAGACCCTTTACCGACAGCGTCTGCTACCTCACCATCACACAGGAGAACAAGAAGAGCCGTCTGATGTCGTTCGACAACAAGAAATGGCGTGACTTCTTGGTGAAGATACGCAAGGTGCACGACCAGCTGAGGGATGCCGGCGTGAAGTCCCGATTCCTCGGCAAAACGGAAGCCTGCGAGTATGTGGACCGTTTCTTCTCCATGAACTTCCGTGACAAGGTGGTGTCGATGACCAACTTCAAGGTCGATGACGAGACCATCGGCATGGGGACCGTAGCTGCAAGGTGTATAGCCTTGTGGATGTGGATTATGCCAACTTGCCGTCGGTCATCCGTCCCTACGCAAATATCGAGGTGAACAACACCAGTATGCCCGTTGATCTCGTGAGCATCGTCGATAGCGTGCCCGGAGCCGACTGCGTGGTGTTCAACCAGATGGTGTTCGTGCCCAACCAGAAGCGTGAGCTTGCCCTACTCGACAAGAAGAAAAACCGCCATGCCTCCATGCCCAACCCCAGCAACCTGATGGCTGTAGAGGACATCAAGCGTGTGCAGGAGGTGATAGCCCGTGAGAGCAAGCAGCTCGTCTATACCCACTACAACCTCGTGGTGGCAGTGAGCGGCGACACCGACATACAGAAATGCACCAACCATCTCGAAAACTCCTTCTCGCGCATGGGCATCCACATCAGCAAGCGGGCCTACAACCAGTTGGAGCTGTTCGTCAACTCTTTCCCCGGCAACTGCTATGGCATGAATGCCGACTACGACCGATTCCTCACCCTCGGCGATGCCGCCACCTGTCTGATGTACAAGGAGCGCATCGTGCATAATGAGGACACCCGCTGAAGATATACTATACCGACCGCCAAGGTGTGCCCGTAGCCATCGACATCACAGGAAAGGAGGGAAAGGAGAAGCTGACCGACAACTCGAACTTTTTTGTTTGGGTCCTTCGGGCAGCGGCAAGTCGTTCCACATGAACAGCGTGGTGCGTCAGTTGTGGGAGCAGAACACCGACATCGTCATGGTCGATACGGGTAACTCGTATGAGGGACTCTGCGAGTATGTGGGCGGCAAGTACATCGCCTATACGGAGGACAAGCCCATCACCATGAACCCCTTCAACATCAGCAAGCGGGAGCTGAACATTGAGAAGATAGACTTCCTGAAGAACCTGATACTGCTGATATGGAAAGGCTCGGAGACGCAGATACCCGAACTGGAGTTCCGTGTCGTGGAGCAGTTGGTGACGGAGTATTACGATTTCTATTTCAACGGTGTGCAGCCCTATCCTTCCTCACAGAAGGAGACACTGAGAAAAAACCTCTCCACCATGGAGAAGCGGCGCGGCACGGAGCTGACGCAGATACACGACAAGGTGGAGAAACTCATCAAGGGACTGGAGGAACGGCGCATGGCATTGAGCGTGAAGACCCTCTCCTTCGACTCATTCTATGAGTTCGCCTGTGAGCGTCTCGACCAGATCTGCATCGAGAACAACATCACCACCATCGACTGCGACAACTTCGCCTATATGCTCCAAAACTTCTACCGTGGCGGCAAGTACGACAAGATTCTCAACGAGAACGTGGATAGCACCTTGTTCGACGAGACCTTCATCGTCTTCGAGGTGGATGCCATCAAGGAGAACAAGCAGCTCTTCCCCATCGTGACGCTCATCATCATGGACGTGTTCCTGCAGAAGATGCGCCTGAAGAAGAACCGCAAGTGCCTTGTCATCGAGGAGGCATGGAAAGCCATCGCCTCGCCGCTGATGGCCGAGTACATCAAGTACCTATTAGTGACACAGGAGATACAGGACATCATCGGCAGTCCCATCGTGAAGGAAGCCATCATCAACAACTCCGACGTGGTGATGCTGCTCGACCAAAGCAAATTTCGTGAGCGATTCGACGAGATCAAGGCGATATTAGGATTGACGGATGTGGATTGCAAGAAGATATTCACTGTCAACCGCTTGGATAACAAGGAGGGAAGAAGTTTCTTCCGTGAGGTGTTTATCCGACGTGGATCGACGAGCGGAGTGTATGGTGTGGAGGAGCCGCACGAGTGCTATATGACCTACACCACCGAGCGAGCTGAGAAGGAGGCATTGAAACTCTATAAGCATGAACTGAAGTGCAGACATCAGGAGGCTATCGAGCGGTATTGCAGAGATTGGGATGCCAGTGGCATCGGGAAGTCGTTGGCATTTGCGCAGAAGGTCAATGAGGCGGGGCATGTGCTCAAGTGAATACTACCAATAGTAAATACTACAAGTAGTAAAGTAGTGGAATAGTAGAAACTGAAAGTAGTAAAAACGTAAAGTAGTGAAGCAATGAGACGTTTATACCTTATTATAATATATATGTGTCTTACACTTGTCGTGGGAAGGGTTCATGCGCAGTATTACAGCGTGAACTACGACAAGCAGATCGTTGCCGCCATGGCTGCCGCATTCGGTGCTGGAGCTATGGCAGAGAGCTATTATAACGAGCAGGTGGGCGAAATCTTGAAGCACTACAATGCCGCAGAGGTTGCCACTGCCGGCATCTTCGCTGCCAAGTTCTTGGAGCGCAAGGCATTCACCGACCTCGGCATTTGGAGCAGTAGCACGGAGAACTACTATTACCGCCGCATCCACAATATGGTGGCGAACAAGATTATGCCCAAGATATGGACGGTGGCAGGAATGATGCTGAAAAGTCCGCAGACCGCCCTCTACTGGGGCAGTTACCTGATGAAGATATGCGCCGACACAAAGTCGCTGTGTATGCAGTTTGAGAGTGTCGTGACCAACAGTAGCTTGACCTTTGCCGACATTCAGTTCTTGGAAATCAACCAAGAGATAGCCGCCATCCTCAAACTCTCGGAGATAGGCAATGTAGATTGGCAGCAGCTGTTGGATGACATCGCCAGTGTGCCCGGCAACTTCACCGTGGAGAACCTCACCGCCGACATCGAGACGCTTTACAATATGGGAGCATCGTTGGCGACGGCAGGTATCAACGGGGCATCAGGCGCACTCTTGCAGCAGAGTGCCTTCAACGACCTTTTCAATGGCAAGGTGAGTAAAATCATCGACATCTATGACAACTACCATGACCTCTATGAACAGGCAGAGAACGGCATCGGCAGCACACTCCTTAGTCTGGTGGGTGGCGAGGACAACGTGGCAGCCCTCTTCGACCTCTCCAACTACAACATCACCTCGTGGATGACAGACTATCTGAGCGAGACGCAGGGCAACTACTATACACAGCGTTGGTACATTGCCCGACGAGACCAAGGCAGCGTAAGCCTCTGTGACTACTATCCGCCGACCGATGACAACAGTATTCTGCACGGTGACCATTGGTATCGTATCAACACCTCCGACCCCAACTTCTACCCTAACAGCACGCAGCGAGAGCAGATACTGGCCAACTCGGAGAACCATGCCGGATGGAGCCGCAGCCGTGTGCAGCAGCTCAACGCCCAGAGCGACGGCTTCACCTATACGATGAACTATTGGATGTCGTCGTACATCATCAGCCGTGGCGGCAAGCAGACCAAGAAGGCCTACGCCTACGAGATACACGTTACCAAGAGCTGGAACAACGTGGAAGAGGTGTATGAGGATGTCTTCGACTCCTACAGCATGGACTTGAATACCTTCAAGCGTCAGTTGCAGGCACGTCTCTCGGAGTATAACGACAACGAGGAGGGCTATGTCTATTACATCGGCAGTGACGCACGCCGTTACTATCAAGCCACCGATGCCGCCAAACTGAAGGGCGTGGAGAGCGTGACCATCAGCGTCACCTGTTCGGACGGTGTCACCCTCGGACAGGGCAGCACGCAGTACAAGTGCCGTGAGTGCGGCGGTTCGCTCAATGCCCACAGCAAGGAATGCGCCATGAGGACAAGCGTATCAGAAAATAATCTCGACCTATCGGAACTGGACGAGAAGGAACGTGAGGCGAATAGCAAGATAGCCCTGTTGGAGGCGCAGATAAGCCAGTTGGAGACAGAGAACAGGAACCTGCTCACGCAGATAGCCAATGCCTCTGTGGAGGAAGCCCCTGCCTTGCGGCAGCAACATAATGTCAACAAGACGAAGATAGACAACCTGAAGAAGGAATTGGCGACATGGCAGCAGCAGTTGGCAGACATACAGAATGCCAAGAGCGAGGCGGCTAACGACAATGCCACCTCCACCGATGACTACTACCGCATCCCTGCCATCATGCAGGATGTGAAGTCAGCCTACAATCTCACGTGGCAAGGTGCCGGTTCGTGGAACGGCTACACCTACGTCCGAACTGCCACCATGCCCAACATCAACGGCATTATCACCTTCAAGGCGACACTGTCCATTGCAAGGAAGCCCAAGTACTTCCTTGGCATCAAGATACACCGTGCGATACTGCAAATATCGTGGGAGCTGACCTCGGAATACACCGACACACAGGTGGTGGATGTGCTGACCCTTGACCCGAATGCCTCTGACGAGGAGAAGACGAGGCAGGTGAACAGCCGTATCTCGGAGATAGCCCAGGAGTTCCCGTCGTGCAGCATCACCACAGAATATGCCAAGAGCGAGGCAACCCAGACCGCCGACAATGACGATGTAATACACCTGCTCTGGTCGAGCGACCGTCTGGAGATAGCCCGTGAAGTAGATAGCCGTATCACCAAGATTTACGCCGACTTGGTATCATTAGAAAAAATGATGCACTACAAGCGCAGCATCATTGACGTGCTGAAGGACATTCTTCCTTCAATCGACGCAGACCAAGGTCGCAGAAGGACACTCATTGAAGAGTGCTACGAGCGATGGAGAGAGAATGCAGACCCTAACAGAGGGAATGGTGAAGATAACGAGAACGAAAACTGAGGGAGGAACGGAGAATGAGACATACCATCATCATAGCTCTCCTGCTGATTACCCTCTTCCCCAATACAGCCTTGGCGCAATGGGGATTCGATGCGGTATCGGTGGAAGCATACATCAACGACCACAAGAAGCAGCGCAGCCTCTTGCTGGCACGCAGCACTTTGGAGTACAGCAATCAACTGCTGCATGAATACAGCAGTGAAGAGGTGGGCAAATACAAGGAACTGAATGTGGATTTGGACAAATACACCCGGGCCTTCGACATCATCGATGTGATGTACCAGTCGTTGCGCACGGTGCTGAACGTGAAGAGCACCTACCAGACGGTGAGCGACCGCATCAGTGACTACAAGAACCTGTTGGAGGACTTCAATGATAAGGTCATCAAGCGGAAACACATCGAACTGGCTGACACGATGCTCATCAGCATCAACAAGAAAGCCATCGACAACATATACAACGAAGGAAGCCAACTCTACCATAGCGTCAACGACCTCGTGTTGTATGCCACAGGAGCGGCAGCCTGTTCAACTTCCGACCTGCTGATGGTGTTGGACAATATCAACAATTCGTTGGACCTGATAGAAAAACATCTGAACCAAGCCTACTTCCAGACATGGCGGTATGTGCAGCTGCGCATGGGCTATTGGAAGGAGAAGGTGTATCGGACGAGGACGAAGGAAGAGATACTGGAAGATGCCTTCAGCCGATGGAAAGTGGCAGGAAAACTTGACTATTGACGGATTGTAAACAAAAGAAGAACGGACATGAAGAAGACAATGATACTCATCATGGCGGTAGCAACCACCATCAAAGCCACAGCCCAGAGCGTGACCTACAACCACGACTCCTCCAAGCAGAACCAGATAACGGTGATGGAGACAGGTGGCGGTTCTCTCACCCCTGAGTTCTATTATTGGCTGTTACATAACAACTATAAGAAGACAGCGGCAGAGAAGAACAAGTTAGGTTTCCGCACTCTTGCCGGCATCAACCTCTACAACCAAGTAGATGATGCGGAGAAGATAGACTCTGCCCTCACCAAGCGTGCTGAGGTGGAAGCCTTGAACGTAGCCGACCGACAGATAGACCTCGCCTGGCTTGCCGAAAGCAGCAAGATCAACGGTCAGTTGGACAAGATGAAGGCGAACATAGACCATATCATCCCTACAGGAGGCACCATCAACGACAAGCGTCGGTGGGAGGAACTGTACAATATGTACCAGTGTGCCGTGAAAGCCACCAAGGATGCCTATATGCCCAATGCACAGAGAAAGCGGCAGTATCTTAGCATCTATGCCGACCTGACGACACAGAACGAGACACTACTGAAATACCTTGTGCAGCTCAACACCCAAAGCCAGACTACCGCCCTCTTGGCAGCCACCAACGACCGTGTAGTACATAAAGGCAGCATCATCAGCGATGCCAAGAGCCGTTGGCAGGAAAACATGAAGGGCGTGAGGAGCTCGACAGGCACTGACGGCGATGATGCCAACAGCGGTGAGGGTGAAGAAAGTGTGAACAGATAGAAATAAGGGAAGAGAAGAAATAATCACAAAACAGCATAGAGATATGAACGATATTCAGATTTTCAACAACGAGGAATTTGGAGCAGTCCGAACCACAGGAACACCAGAGCAACCCTTGTTCTGTTTGGCTGATGTGGCAAGAGTTCTTGGACTAAAAACCAGCAAGTTGGTACAACGACTTTCGGATGATGTACTTTCAAAGTACCCCATCTCGGATAGTCTTGGAAGAGAACAGGTTACAAACTTTATCAATGAAGACGGACTGTATGATGTCATCCTTGACAGTCGCAAACCCGAAGCCAAACGTTTCCGCAAGTGGGTGACATCGGAGGTGCTCCCCTCTATCCGCAAGCATGGTGCCTATATGACACAGCAGACCATCGAGAAGGCATTGGCAGAGCCAGACTTCCTGATACGGTTAGCAGTCAATCTGAAGGAAGAACGACAAAAGCGTCTGCTTGTCGAACAGGAGTGTGAACACCAAAGGACACGCATCGTTGAGTGTGACGGAGATGAAGGACAAGGTGAGTTACCTTGACATCATCCTTGCCACGAAGAGCAGTGTCCTGGTCACACAGATAGCACAGGACTATGGCGAGTCGTCCATCCGCTTCAACCGACGTCTGAAGGAGATGAACATCCAGTATCAGCGTGGCAAGCAGTGGATTCTGTATGCCGACTACAAGGACTGCGGTTATGTGACCAGCGAGACCTACCTCATTAAACACAAGGACGGTACGGAGGATGTGCGCATGAACACCAAATGGACACAGAAAGGTCGCCGCTTCCTCTATGAGAAACTGAAGAGCGTGGGAGTCATTCCTGTTATCGAAAGAACATAAAATAAAGAAATAGCTATGGAATCAATATCAAAAATACAGTTACGTCTCTATGCCGCCAAGAGGAAAAACGGCAAGTGGCAGTTGGAGATGTCAAGGATGCCGAAGCGAATCAGCGTTATCGGCAGGACACCCATCGTTGATGAGCATTATATGCCATCTGATTTAGAGGTAGTTTCAATGTCAAAGCTTCACAAATATGTCGGAAGTTACTACGGCAAGATTGTGAAGACCCTCAAAGAGGAAGGCATCATCACCAAGGAATATGGAATGTGGAAACTGCGTGAAGACCTTCAGGACAAGGGCATTGCGGTATATGTCACAGGCAGGATGCGCTGCTTCTACCACTTCTATCTGTCATGGACACCGAAAGGCATAGAGTTTATCAAAGAGATTATCAACAATAGAACCAGGCACTGATGGCAGACAACATACTCAGCGATTTCGGCATCAACATCCTCGAAGAGGAGATTGACGATGTGATATTCCAGACCAACGAGTTCCTGACCGATGCCACCTTCACAGGCTCACAAGGGCCGTTCTGGTGGATCCTCCAAATGTGTATGGCATTGGCGGCACTGTTCTCTATCATCGTGGCGGCAAGCATGGCCTACAAGATGATGGTGAAGAACGAACCGTTGGACGTGATGAAACTGTTCAAGCCCTTGGTGGTGAGCATCATCCTCTGTTGGTGGTACCCACCTGCTGACACAGGCATGACCAACAGCGGCAGCAGCTGGTGCGTATTGGATTTTCTATCCTATATTCCCAATTGCATCGGCAGTTACACCCACGACCTCTATGAGGCAGAGGCGACCCAAATTTCCGACAAGTTTTTGCAGGTTGGTATATGTCAGGGACTCGATGTTGGACAAGATTTTATTTGTATCTTTGCACCATACAATAGATAAAATCAATAATTATGATAGCAGAGTTCAGCATTGAGAATTTTTTCTCCATTAAATCGGTTCAAAAAATCAGTTTTTGAGCCATCGGCAGATACTTTTATGTCTAATGAGTATTCGTATGAAGTTAAGGACGGGGTAAGATTGCTGAAAGTGGGAATCATCTACGGTGCCAACGCTTCCGGTAAAACGAATATATTGAATGCCATCGAATTTTTCAAGATGTTGGTTTTGAGAATGCCTAAAGACCGGACCGAGAAAACCGGGGTTGTCCCTTTCATGTTGGATGATACTTCAAGGAACGAAAAGACAAAGATGTCAATGGTGTTCTATATCAATCAGTCGAAGTACATTCTCAGTTTTGAATTGGACGCAAAGCATATCTATTCCGAGACATTGATTGTTTATGATTCCATTCGCCCGACCAAGCTGTATAACCGAAGTTATGATACCGTGACAGATTCCTCGACTATCGACTTTGGCGTAAATCTGAAAATGACAAAGAAAAGCAAGGATGTAATTTCCGGCAACACTATCAATAATTGCAGTGTGCTTGCCGCATTTGGCAAAAGCAATGTGGAACGGACAAGGCTGAATGATGTGTACGATTATTTTGCCAAGCAGGTCAAAGATGTATTGGCTCCCGGTATGTTGCTTTCGGGATATGTCAAATCACGATTGGATAAAGACGAGGCAGGAGATTTGAAGAAATTCATTTTAAATTTCCTGAAAGCGTCCGATTTCAATATAGAAGATGTGGTATTAAACGAAGAGGAAGAGCTGATTACCCCTGAATTGGAACAACTGATTCAGAATGCCCCTATTGATAAAGATGCAAAGGCTGAAATGCTTAGAAAGGGGAAAATTACAAATACGGAACTGACCTTCAAGCATAAGGCTGGCGATAAAGTATATGATTTGTCGGAAGAATACGAGTCCAATGGCACTATGAGATTCCTGGGAATGGCGGTGATACTGAATTTCCTGTTAAAGACCAATCGGTTTGTACCCATTGATGAAGTGGAGACAAGTATTCATTATGAACTGTTGGCTTATTTCCTGAAAGTCTTTCTGGCAAACAGCGACGGAACATCCCAAATGCTCCTGACCACACATGACATCAATCTTCTCAACGAGGATTTCATTCGCCGTGATACGATATGGTTCACCGACAAAGACGAACTTGGCGAAACTAAAATAGTACGCCTGTCTTCTTTGGGACTGCATAAGAATCTTTTCCCATACAATGCTTACAAGCAGGGAAAATTGGTAAAGTTGCCGTTCTTGGGTAGTCAGTATATCAACCTGAATGACTAATGATATGGGACGGACAGTAACAAAAAGTATCGCCATCATAGGCGAAGGAGAAACGGAATGGTTCTATTTCGACTCTCTGAGGATTGCGTGTCGGTATCCTTTCAAGGTTGCGCCGGATTTTCCGCAGCACAGCGACATCAATCATATTTTGAAACTGGTAGAATCCTATTTGAACAAGCAATACGACTTTATCGTATGCCTGTTTGATATGGACAGATTATTCCAGTTTCCATCTGAAATGCAGTTGTATCAGCGGGCAAAGAAAGAGTATAGCAAGAAGAAATATGCCGGAAAGGTTCTGTTCGTAGAAACGAATCCCTGCACGGAGTTTTGGTTTCTACTCCATTTCTTGCCTAATGTGGTTTGTCGGCGATATGAAAGTTACGACCAACTGCTTCCCGTATTGCAGAAATATATGCCGGGGTATGAAAAGACAAAGCGATATTTCATACGCACCAACCTCTATAAATACCTGACAGAGAATGGCGATTTGGAACGGGCGATGTCAAACTCAGAAAAGTTATGTCAACTTTGCAAGGAATCGCCAGAGGATTTGAAAGCATACTCAGAGATTCACTCAGGTTATCAAATTATTAAATAATAATTCTATATGACAAAAGACAAGTATTTTACAGTTTTCATTTTAAGAATGACTCATGGAGAGCCGGACAGGTTCGGAATATTGGAGTAGTAGAAGGAAATATGCCAGTTTCTTCCAATGATTGGGAAGAGGTTAAGCGCAAAGGTGATGATTCTATTAAAAGGTGGATTGATACTCATATGGATTATCGCTCTTGTGTTATTGTATTAATCGGTTCTGATACTGCATCAAGAGAGTGGTGTAGGTATGAAATTAAACATGCATGGAAAGAGGGCAAAGGAGTTGTTGGTATTTATGTGCATAATCTAAAGAACATTGAAGGAGAGCAGGATATAAAAGGAGATAATCCATTCAAATTATTCTGTATTGATAAGACATTTAACTATATAATCGAACATAAACATCCAGCTGATAGTAACGAAATTAATTTGTCCGAAATATGTAAGACTTATGATCCTCCATATAAAATCAGTACCAATGTGTATGATTATATCAAAGAGCATATAAATGAGTGGGTAGAAGAGGCCATTAGAATTCGTAATCAGTATCCTAAATAAATTTTTGTTATGCCAATAAATAAAAATGTTTTCATAAAGAATTATCTTAGTGCTCTTAATAATGGTGATGCTGCTATATTTGCAGGTGCTGGATTGTCTGCTCCAAGTGGATGCGTTAATTGGAAGCAATTGCTAAGAGAGATTGCCGAGGAATTGGAGCTTGATATTGAAAAGGACTCAGATTTGGTAGCGATAGCACAATACTATTACAATAAAAATGGATGTAATCGAACAAAATTAAATGATACAATTAAAGATGCTTTCCAGACAGGAAAACAACCAAATGTTAATCATAATATACTCGCTAAATTGCCTATTTTTACATATTGGACCACAAACTATGACAAACTAATAGAAAAGGCATTGGAGAATAATGGTAAGATCTGTGATATAAAAACTTGTTGTGCGAACCTCACGACTACTTTTTTAAAAGGACGCAATGTTGTAGTTTATAAAATGCATGGAGATGTTGATCATCCAGAAGATGCTGTATTGATTCGCGATGACTATGAGTCATATAATCAAGAAAAGGCGCCTTTATAAATACATTATCCGGAGACTTAATGACAAAAACATTTTTGTTTATAGGCTTTAGTTTTACGGATCCTAATTTTTATTATATATGTGCACATTTAAGGGCACGTCTAAAAGGAAATATGAGGGAACATTATTGTTTCCTGAAAGATGTTTCTAAAACAGATTATAAAGATGAGGACGAATTTAAATATGAGAAGAGAAAACTATCATATTTTATTGATGACTTAAAACGATTCAATATAAAAACCGTGCTTATTCAAGAATACTCAGAGATAACTGAAATATTACAAAGTATAAAGAGGGTTTATAATGGTCGTACAGTATATCTATCTGGTGCGGCAGCTGAATACAACCCAGATGGTAAAGACGCATATGAAAAATTTATAAGTAAAATTAAGCGGTCGCTTAATTTACGAAGGATATAAAATAGTTTCAGGATATGGTTTAGGTGTGGGTAGTGCGGTAATAAGTGGTGCTCTTTCTGAAATATATTATAATCAGAAAAAAATCGCTTACAGACCAATTAATTCTGAGACCTTTTCCACAAGGTGACGATGCAAAAGAAATGTGGGAAACTTATAGACAAGACATGATATCTTATAGTGGTATATCAATCTTCTTGTTGGGTAATAAGAAAGAAAGTGGAACTATTGTTCCATCTAATGGAATGCGGTCAGAATATGAAATTTCAAAAGAACAGGGTAACTTCCTAATCCCTATTGGTAGAACAGGATATATATCTAAAGAATTATGGAATGAGTTATTGGAAGAAAGACAAGACGACCATACTTTTGATATTTATCGACATGATATTGAGTCTTTGGGCGATGATACAAAAACATTAGACGAAGTAATAGAAATAGTAATAGAGTTAATTAAAAAAAGTAAAATAACTATGGCACATAAAACATTTATTTCTTATAAATATAGCGAAGCGCAGGATCTTCGCGATAGGCTAATAAAGGCATTGGGGGATGATGCGAGTTACTATCAAGGAGAAACAAGTGATTCTCCTGATTTAACAGATACGTCTACTGAGAATATAAAGAAGAACCTAAAAGATATGATGTATGACACATCTGTAACGATTGTAATTATTTCTCCGCATATAAAAGAAAGTAAGTGGATTGATTGGGAAATTGAATATTGTCTTAAGAATATAACAAGAAAAAAATAGGACATCGCATACTAATGGGGTTGTTGGTGTTATAATGAAAGTAAATGGGGGCTATGACTGGTTTAAATACACCTCAACTAAACCAGATGGATGTTCTGTTACTAATTATTATGATTCAAAGGTTTATGATATCATAAACAATAATAGATATAATCAATATCCTAAAGTGTATTCTTGTAATCAATGTAAATGTGTAAACGCATTGACTGGTTCTTATATTGCTTTTGTTGAAGAAGATGAGTTTTTGTCAAATCCTCAAAAGTATATTAACAATGCCTATGATAAAAGTGAAAAGGATGCAGAAGGATATAACTTAACAAAACAACGATAGATTAGGTATGTTTGACAAATAATCCGATATTTAAATCAAGCATTCTTCTGTAAATAATAATAGCGTGTCCTTGGCTATATAATTCAAGGACAAAATGGAAGGTAAGATATGGCAACAAATCCACCGTCAGGAGACGGACATCGCAATGGTGCAGTGAGAAAACGTTCTCAGGTTTTTAATCCCAAAACAGAACAATGGGTAAAACGGGATAAAGATACAGGGCGCTTTATTGATGTAAAACAAGATGGTACACCATTTAAGGGTGTAACTAAAGAAAAGTGATTTTTTTAACGAGGGCAAGAATGATACTTGCTCTCATTTATTTTTACATTGGCCTTATCATTGATTCCATGAAGGATATTTCATCTTCTGAGAGACTGTATTTTGCATAGAGTTGTTGGTCAATTTCGGGAATACTCTTACTCCAATCAATATCGGATTTTGATGTAAAGTCTTGCAACGGGACAAAACGAAAGACATCCTGTGACACCTGCATTGTTCCTCTTCCAAAAATAGCAGTATTCTGAAAAAATTGGATTTGAGATATTTATTTACATTTTGCTGTTCTATTGAATTATCAAATGGTCCAATTACGAGAAAAGTTTCACTACAAATAACATTAGGTGAAGCTAAAATTATTTCGGGAGGAACAATTGCATCAGCAGAATAAGCTTTTTGATATAAATAATTTGTATTTATTTATCCATGCTTTATTTTTAGTGATAGCATCGATTGCTATATAACTGGTTATTCGTTTTGCCCCTCCTTTTATACCATAAACGCCCCATAGTAAAGCTGAATTCACAAAAGGTTTGTCACTTAATTTATACTCAGTATAAACTGATTTATTGTTAAAAATATCTGTGCTTATACCAAAAGGTTTACGAGCTGACACAATTTGACTAAATGAAGGATATTTAGAAGTCTTAGTTATTATCGCTTGTCGACGACTATCCCTAATAACTATATCAGAGTTGCCATCAGTTAGTAATCGTTTTGTCAAGAAGCGATTGCCGTTTGTAGGTTTATAGAAATATATCAATTCACCAGAATGTTTCTTATCCCAAAGGAAATACATAATACCACCGTCTATATGTTGACCATTAAAACAAAATCCAGAATCTTCATAATCGAAAACACTTGCAAGATGTTTATCTTTCATCATCTCTTTTCTAAAAGGTTTAAGAACGGCCTTTCCTCCAATCATCCATTTAGATGGCATAATTAATGAAAAATAATTAGGCAAATCTGTTTTGCTATTTTTACAAATACTTGATATATAGGATTGGCTGCATCATCAGAAGCTCCACTACCATCATTTATTTGATACGGTGGATTCCCCACTATCGCATTGATTTTCATGTTCTTTATTCCTGTTCTTTCTGTGATGAATTTATCTACCTGCTTGATAAAATGTTCAGGTTTGTTTTTGATTTGATTGATTAAGTCCTCGAAATATCGGGTGTTTACCTTCGCTTTGCGGAAACCTATAAGGGTGCGTTTGGTGATACTCTTTGCCATCGGAGTTTTACAGATGACGAAGATGTTTTCAGCCACTACCTTATCCCATATTCGTTGTTCATCTTCGATACTTGACACCGAGAACAGAGAGTTCTTTACCCTTGTGCGATAAATGCTATATGCCATATAAAGAGGATATAATCCAGACTTTGAATTTATTTCAAGGATTCGGGAATCCGGGGCGAATACATTGGATGTCACTTCGCCCCGGTCTATGAAACGAGGCTCAGATAAAGTGGTTTCATAACCCTTTTCAAAGAAGTTATATCCGCCCAGACAGTCACCAAGGTGCATATTGACGACACGCCAAGGCGTAAGCACCGTTTCCTTGTCGGGATTGCGGAACGTGCTGAATATATCCGTTATACGCTCGATGCGTTCTTCCACGCTTAGTTTGTCTGCGGCACGAGCCATGGCACGGATGCGCTTGCCTGCCGCACAAAATATTTCCGGGTCGTAATATTTCTTGATGCTGTTGAACTTCTGTTTGGTAACACCCTTGGGCATGAACTCCTCCCACGATTGCGGGTCAATGAGTGAAGCGAAGTTGTCAATCGTTATATCTTGACTCTCATCGCTCAACTCTGCACCGTAGATAAGCAATGGCATACGGATGGAGATACCCCGAAGGATGGAAATGGCGGCCTCGCGGTTGTTCTTTTTCTTTTCAGTTCTTCAAGACGCTTCTTCTCTTCTTCCGTCAAAGGTTGCTTGTCCTTGCCGCGTTTCTTGGATTTCTTTTTCAAGGTCTTCAAGTTCCTCGTATTGCTCATCGGTCAGCCCTTGGTTGTTGATGTCCACCTGATTGGTCTTTGGCATTGCCTTGGTCTGGCCGATAATCTTTTTTCAGGTCGTCAAACTCCTGCAATTCCAAGTCGTTGAGTTTCATTAACTCATCATTATATAGGCTCTTGTCCTCAAAACCGTTGCGGACCCACGTTCCACATAAACACGTTTAAGTTGTTCCAACATCTTGGGTACATCGAACTGGCTCATCTTGGAACCTTCGATGGAGATAATCGGACAGAAGTTCAGAACTCGCCCATAATCTTGCGGTCGTTACCGCTGGTTTTTCCTGCCTTGGAAGAAATCTTTGCTGTCTCGGCAATGACTTTCAGTGTTCTGTCAGGCGCAAAGTCAAACACATAACACTGTTCCTTGACACGTCCGTTGATGGTGGCAGGAGTCTGCACACGGAAGATGGGCTGCATATAACTTGATGCAGCGGTATTATAAGAGCCGGACAACATGAATACGCCCGTCCACGCCTTGACACTGACACCCGTGGTCAATCGTCCGCAAGACAAGGTAATGGTACGGGTGGCATCAGGGTCTTTGCCGATGGCTTCTTCCACCGCAGCAAGAGCATCCTTGCTCTCTTCGTCCTCGTCACCGTCTCCTGCCACATTCACTACCTTGAAATGCTGGAATACAGGATGCGATTGCAGTAAAGCACTCATGGCACGAGCCTCCTTCACGCCCGGCAACATCCATAGCGTATGCCGGAAGATGTTGCGGTATTCCTCGTTGGCAAACGGATAGCAACTATCCTTATCCTCCTTGGAAATAAGATTCAAAAATGCCTTCACATCTTTTTCATGAATAAAGTTTCCAGCTTCATTGACCCGAAAAAACCTCGCGGAAGTTGAAAGCCACATCTTCATCCACGAACTCATGGAGTAACCGTCCAAGGTCGTAGGTATAGATGTTCATCGTAGGTAGAGAGGCGTATGGATTTGGATCACTGAAATGGGTCAAATCCCCATGAAGCCTTTGCCCGTTGCTCCATCACATAGTCCCAGGTATAAATCTCGTCCTCCTTGAAGTCGTCCAACAGGTTGAACGGAGTGCCGGAAAGTCGCAATATCTTGGTATTCGCTTTTGTCAGTTCCTGCATGACAGCCTTGCCGAGTTCCGTCTGTGTCCCTTCGTGCGCTTCGTCCACGATGATGCAATCCCAAGCGGTGGCAAACACTTCATTGTTCTTGTCAAAATTGCCGCCCACAAGTTCAGAACCGCGCAAATCCTGCATGGAAGCGAAATACACATATTGGCATTTACCCTGTTTTGCTCTCGCTTCAAGTGAAGCATGATTGTCACCATTGTTCTTTTGAACCGTATGCAAAACCAGGACTGTCATAGAATATCCTGCCGAAATCCTCGAACCAGCCGCTATTCACCACAGGGCGATGGGTAAGAATCAGAGTACGACTGAAATCCATGTCTTTCACCACCTGCAAGGCTGACAGCGTCTTGCCGAAACGCATCTTAGCGTTCCAAAGCATTTGGTTACTTTTCCTGAATTGCTTTTTTGTTTTCAATAGCCTCCTGTTGTTCGGGACGGAACACAATCGGCGTTTGGTCGTGTGACACCTCGGTCGATGACAACGATTCTCGTCCTTCCTTCACGGCTGCGATTGCCCGCTTGACGGTTTCAAGGTCGGTGATGAACCACTCGTTGGCTTTGTTCTCGGTATTGAATATCTTTTTCTGATGCCGGAACGTTCTAGAACGCTATGCACTTCCTTGTCGTTAAAAGAGCACAAGCCCTTTTTACTGTTGTATATCGTAAGTTCCGTATATAAGAGGTCGTATGCGATACCAGCCGTCTGCGTATATTGGTTGATGCGTTTCTTCGCGGATTCGTTGAGAGCCTTGCTGTTCGGAGCAAGACCGAAAACATTGTCATTGTCACAAGTGGCCTCGCCCACTTTCAGGCATCCCCTATGTGCAGCATCATTGATGCGGAACACATATATCAGTTTTAATTTTAGTGAAGATGTGAATTTCATACTGCACTATTTTATGAGGTCGATAAATCGGATTCGTTTTCCCATCTTTCCCGTTTCAGGGTCTTTTTGGCCCGCCAGTCCTTGATTTGGCAATAGACACCATTATGCCTGCGGATGTCATCTTTCTGACAGCCTTCGCATTGACTGACTTCTTCCCTTGTCCCGAACAAGTCGGCTACAATAGTCCGGCGTTCACCGCAACTGTTCGGGATGACACCTTTAAGCCCGTCCATCTGCCAGACGTTCCATGAAATGATGTAGGCGATATAATTGATGGATTTCAACAAGGGTCGCTTGCCGAACTTTTGTTGATAGTATTCGATAAAGGAGATAAGCATGGATTCACGGGCAATCAGCAAGTTATCGCCTTGCCATTCGTAAGCAAAAATGCTCTTATATGCTTCCTGTGCCCATTCCAACCATTCGCCGGAAGTTTCCGTGTTTTCGCCAACTACCCGCAACTTGCGGTCAAGCAGCCCGATACGCTGTTCTAAGGGAATAGCCTCCCCGTTGTGGTGTCATAGCGACTGACGATATAAGGGGCTTCCCGCAGGTTATCTCCAGTCGGTTGTCACGTACATAATCTTTCCAAGTCTTACCTTCCGGAAATTGAATTTTCTCTGAGTTGGGTCTCCACCGATGACAACCCTGTTCATCGGTGTACTCCGTATTGAACACATCCTTTCTTCCAAACCATGCTTCATCGATCAGGTTGTTCTGCGCATTGCATATCCATGACGGAGTGAACACCTCTGCCATTTCTCGCGAACGTGCGGTTTGGGTGTCACGACTTTTGAGGATACGCGGCATGATGACATGCCCGTTATCTCCGGTAATAAAACTGGGAAGAATTGGCGAATCATATTGATACCCTTCGCCCAGATATTCATAATCGGAAGTAGCCCAAAAGATATTGCGCTGAATATCCTCCTTGCTCGTTGTATGGTCTTTGAGCAGGTTATTCAACAGTTCGGGCGAAAGCCGAAAGATACTATCTTCCAATATATCAACTTCAACAGGCATTTTATATCGGGTTTATGAGTATCTCTTGATAAGAGATATAGTTTATTTCGCAAAGGTACGCATAATATTTCAAATTCCGTGTTTAATCCTCATTTATAATGATATATGAAAGGCATTTTGTGAGAATCTGTTTTGTAAATCCGTCAAATCGGATTCCTATAACACTGATTATTAGTGCTTGTTTCTTCGGGATGGCTCTCTTATCAAGAGATTCGTCTTTTCGCTCAACACATTTCACCATAAACATCCGGTCAAAAATCTTTCAGGATAAGGCTGTTTGCCTTGTCCACCACGCTTGTGTCAAGCGATGCGAGATAGATGCGCGTAGTCTCTTCCGAATCATGTCCCATGCCCTCGCTGATGACTGAAAGAGGGATGTTCTTGCTCTTGGCAACGCTCGCCCAACAATGCCGGGCAACGTGCATGGTCAGCGGTATGTTCAATCCTGCTAGACCGGCAACTTCCTTCAACGCCACATTGATGCGGCAGATGGCGTTACGGTATTGTGTCCGTTCATCGGAACAAGGGTTTGTGATTATCGGCAGGAGGTAGCGGGTGGCCGTATTCTCTCCATACTTGGCGATAATGTCTTCCAGGCACTTCTCCCATTTGACTGTGAGTTGCTGCCCGGTCTTTCTTCTACGGTACGTGATTATTCCGTTCTTCAAGTCCGATTTTTTCAGATAGGCCATATCAATGAATGACATTCCACGGGTATAAAAGGAGAAGAGGAACATATCCCTTGCATAATCCAGATGCGGTTTCAGAATCAAATCAAGTTCCTTAATGTGCTTGATGGACTTCAATGGGATGGCGCGTTTTACCGTCTTCCCGATACCCGTGTAAACGTGCTTGAAAGGATGCTTCTGTTCCGTCAGTTCCTTTTCCACGGCACGGTTGTAAACGGCACGGAGTATGCGCATATAAAAGGAAACCGTGTTGGGGCAGATACCCTTTCCTTTGAGCCAGGCCTCGTAAAGCATCATGGTGTTACCGTCCATTTCGCACAAAAGAATGTCCTGCCCTTCACGGAACTTCATAAAACTGGCCAATGCCGCTGTATAGGTTTCTGATGTGCGGACTTTGCCAAGCTGCTTCAACTGTCCTATGATGCCTTGCATGAAACGGAACAGCGATTGTTCGCCCGTTTGCCTGTTGAATTTCTCGATGATACTATCAACGGAATAAATTCCTCCTTGCCTGTCGCATTGGGTGACTATGGCTTTCAACCGTCTGGCGTCCCAGTCGATATGTTCCGCCACTTTACGGAGATACCGTTTCCTGTTTTCGCCGATTTCGGGCAGGATTTTCATGGAGGAAGTTTTCTTGTCCCATTCTGTGTCAAATATGCGGTAGTCCGTCTTGACTTGGCGGACTATGCGCCCGTGGATTACCTGATAATATATGCTGCCCTCCTTGCCGCTTGCGGTGGAAGGACGAAATTTCACTTTTATGGATGCCATTCACTTTATTTTTGTCGTTTGGATTGATTCTCTTCTTCTCTCACTGTCTTGACCTGCCGGTTGAATATGACTAAAGTGGAATCCGCACCGACAACATCCACCAGTTTTTCGTATGCTCCGACGGTCACGGCCAGTTCCGGGTGCAACTCGTTAAGCATGATTGTAGTCACATGGTGTTTGTCTGCAACCGTTCTCAACCGCCTGTTTTCTTCCCGGTATTCATGCCATTGTACCCAACTGATGGCAAACAAGGTAAAGAATACAAGCGTACAACCAATGCCAGCCCATGCGTAAGGATTCTTGTGCCAGCCATCGGGAACTTTGCTCCATAACAGCCTTATTGCGCTTATTGCCTTGTCCGGGCGGATTATCTGCCATAGTTCCGATATGGCACTTTGCTTTTGGCGTGACTTTTCCGAAGCCAGTTTGTCATTCTCAATGTGGCTTGTCAGCCTTTCCAATATCTTGTTGAGCTGTTCCTTGATGGTGAGAACACCATGTTTGCGCATATCCTTCTCGTTGGCTTCGGTGTATAACCGCAGACTTGCTACCGCTTCATCACCTATTGATTGCTTGTATTCCTCGATGGCTTCCTTGCTTCCGAAAATGGCATTGACATTTTCCGGTGCATTGCCATTGAAGAACCGTATAACAGGCTCCAGCTTCGCTTCCAGCCTTTTCAATGCCTCGTTCTTGTCCGGGCTATCCTTTGCGTCCAGTTTCTTCTTGATTTCCTCGATGTCCACTGCCAATGCCCCAATAAGGTCGGTTAAGTTCTGCTTGTTGTCCTTCATCTTTTTCTCCTCCTTGGTTTATGTTTGTCCTTTTCGTTGTCATTCTCGCCCCAGCCGCTTTCGTTTCCTCCACCTCCGCCACCGGATGAGACCCTGGCTTGGTGCGGTTGTACGCACAACTCCATGAGTGTGCCGATGGTCACTTGAACGATATTTGAGCCGGATTCAGCAGAACCGCTAACATTGCCGTCCTCTTCCGTTTTAGTCGGTAATGGCTCTTTTATAAAAGTGTCTGCCGTATTGTTGTGAGATTCCACATCCTGCCAGATCGGTTGCGGCTGTTCTTGCACACGGGGCTTCCATTCCATGCCCTCTGCGATTTGGTTCCCGAAGAGCCTGTTCAACTTATAAAAACTCATACTCCGGTCTATCCGTGAGCCGCTGAACGAGATTTCATTCTTCGTGAACGACACTCCGATGATTTTGCCTTCGTTTCTATTGTATTTGAAATTCACCCCGATACCCTGTTTTGCCAGCTTGTCGCACAAATCCGACCAGCAGTTGCAATGGGGTAAGGCAGCTTTGACGGCATCATAGATTTGGTATTTCACCTTGTCCTTACCACGCAGGCGGTCACGCTTCACGTTCATCTTGCCCTTGGAGAAGTGCAGTCCGTATTCTCTCGTGAGAGCTTTGCATACTTTTACATTACGCACATTATCGTTGCTGTCGCTGATGGTGTTCCCGTCATTGTCCACCCTGTTGGCCACGATGTGCAGATGCTGGTGTTCCCTGTCGGTATGGCGGCACACGATGTACTGGGTGTTCGTTATGCCCATGCGCCGCATATATTCACGGGCAATTTCGACCATCAAGGCATCTGTCAGCTTGTGCATCCTCGTGTGCGAAGTCCAGCGAAATATGGTACACCGGATTTTTCAGCTTGCGTCCCGGCTTGTCATCCGCCTGTCCCTGCATACTCCCTTGCTATGGTGGCGTTGTCATCCAGCCTCACGTCCTTGCTGTCGATGAGCCGTGCCTTCTTCGGGTTGTTCACGTAGTTCACCACTCTGGCGAAACTCGCCCGTTTTTTCAAATCGCCCATCATATCCTCTCTATGATTTTATTGAACTCGTCCAGCAAGTCCATGATTTTGCCTTTCAAAAGAGAAAAGCCCTGTTGGTGCGCCATCTTCGCCAGTTGGTTCAGGTTGTTACATCCTCCCTCCAGCATCCTTATCTGCCACCTGTCCTCCTGTGTCCGTGCCGCCACGACCTTGCCATGCAGCAACAGTTCGCGCAGAAAGTGCGACGGTTTCTTGCCCGCATCGGTAATCCGTTTCATGACCGCTTTCCACTCGGCAAGCGTGAGCCGTGTGGATATGGTCTTTGTCCTCGCCTTGCCTTGCCTTTCACCGTTTTGGGGCGGCCTCCCTTGTTCCTGTTCTCCTGATATGTCATATCCGTTTTCTTTTATTCGTTAAACCGTTCTGTTTTTAGGGCTGTAATCCGGGCTTGCCGTTTCCCGTGTGGCCGGGTCGCCGTTTGTGGCGTGGTTTTCGTGGACGAAAACATTAACTTGCCAGCCCTAAAATATCCTTCTAAAACGCTGTCGCTTGCCATTCTTGCCGCTTCATTCCTGTGGCTGTTCCTATTCCCGTGAACCAGATAAGGTACTGTCTTCCTCTAAAAAATGGTGTGTTGTCGGCGGCATCCACGACTGCATTTTCCGCAGAGCCTTTCACTTCGCTTTCGGTTGTTGCAGCCGTTTCGGTTTCCGCTGTTCCTGTTCCTTCTATAATAGGATTGAATGGGTCGGATTCATGGACGGCAAGCTATCCGTTCCTCTGACGTTTCTTCTGTCGGTTTTTCTTTTCTTCTTCCTTGCCGAACTGCGACGCAAAGTCTCTAATTGTTGCCCGTTGAAAAGGAATACACGTACCCCCTTCGTATGCCTTGATTGTCTGGCGGTATGTCGGATTCTCGATGAGCCGCCCTGCTATCATCCACGACTTCACGCACACCATGTCTATAATGGAAGTCACGGGATTGGAATCAACACGGATTAGCCCGCGTTCCGAGAAATCCTCAACAGACGGGACACCGCCTTACGGCCGATGCCCCATTCCTTGGCCAGTACCAGCATGGAGCCGTCCGCCTGTCCGGGATGGACGGCATAGCCCAATCCCCGTTTGGTGTTCTGTACTTCCGATACTGTTATCTTCGACAAGAGGGAAAGAAGATAGGTAAGGTTGCATATCCCGTCCGTGCTCCCGTGCAGGAAGTACCATGCCTCCACGGACATTGCCATCTCCAATTTGTAGCACGGCAAAACAAGCTGTTTCAAATTTTTCATAAGCCTTGATGTTTTTGTTGTGTGTCTTACAAATTATCCTTTGGCGTTCTTGTCGGCCTTCCTGTTGGTAGCTTTCAGGCTCTTGATACGGTCTATCTGTTCCTTGGGAAACAAGACACGCCGTCCTATCCGCTGTCCTTTGATGTGTCCAAGCTTCTCGTGCCGCCAGATGGTCGCTATGCTCACGCCCCATTTCTCCGCCAGTTGCCGGATGGTGTAATACTCCGATGTGTCCTGTGGTGCCTGTTCCTGCCGGTATTCCTCAAACGCGCACCTCACGCTTGCGCCGATAAGCTGTTGAAGCTCGTCGCGCGATACCAGTACCATTTCTGTCTTATCTGTCATAATCCACTGATTTTAAGTTCGTGGCGGCAAAGGTAGGGCAATAATGAAACCTGTGAATTTGTGGTATTCTGTGAAATGACACCGCATGAAAAAAGCCGTCAAACAACTGGTGCTTAACGGCTTGTGGAAGTCTGTGGGTTGTGGTGAATTGTAGCCACCTGTGGGTTATGTCACTATTTTATCATGGGAAGCAGCTCTTTGAGCTTCGCTATAAAGGTTTTCTCCACGTTATACTTGGCGAGGCTTTCGGGTGTCAGACCCATAGAACGAGCTGCGGCTTCCTGTAACCTTTCCAGTCCTTGAAGTAGGCTTTGGACAGCAGGATGGCGACACTGCGCATCTTGCCTTTCACGCAACTGCCGTATATCGTGGAGTAGTCGGCACGCATGACGGCACGGAGGAAATCCCGGTCGGAAACGGCATTTCCATCCAATAGAGGCTTGCCCTTGTCGGGGCCGCTCTGTACGGTAAAGGTGGTAAGGAAACGGTACAGCCTTAAAACGGGAACTTGTGCGGTCGTGCTGAACGCGCCGCCTTGGCATTGTATCTGTGGCGGTAAAACCGGGTGATACTTCTTCTGTACAAGAGGGTATTGTTTTGGATATTGCCGACTTGGACTCGTTCTCGTGCAGCACGTTCCTCTTGATATATCCCATTGTCATGACGATATGGAACATCTTTATTCCTGCGGACTGTGCTTTCACATCATCATTTTGGGGCAGCATGGAAAGGTGGACGGCTTCCGCAAAATATTCCGTGAAGAGTTGTGCCAAATCCTTGTCGTTGGCATTGACAATATACTCCTTGACGGCTTGGATTTTCGCCTTGTCCACTTTGGCAAGCATGGCATACATTTCTTTCCCTCTGTTTCCCATCTGAATCCTTTTGCACACTTCCGTATGGCGGCACGGATGGTGTCGATGCAGTCGGTGGCTTCGGTACGTGTCATTGGTTTGGGAGAAATATCAGAACCTTCCGGCGATACTTGATCCTGTTCTTTTCTGTAAAAAGTATTGCCTTATGACTTCCATGCTCAGGTAAGCCACACCTGTACGGAAAGCCGCCTTGTTCAAGTCCGCATATTTGGAGCAGATGCCGTGAAGCCTTTTCGTGTCATCGTGAAGTTCGACAAACTTCCGTGCCAGCTCCTTATCCTCGTGTTCGGTGACATATTCCTGATGCCGGCCAAAAAGAAAAGGCAGGGGTTTCAGGCTGTATCGGATGTTCCGGCAAATATCCTTACAATCCGTTTCGCCACTGCCGGAAGATTTGCCGGCAAGCGATTCCGCAAGTTTCAGGCTCTCACTGATTACGTTGGACAGCTTGAACAGGTCGCTAATGATGTCAAACCTTGATTTTTCCATAAGCACCTCCTTATATTTCGATGATACCCTTGAAATCCTTTAACGCTATGACGGCCTTTTCCTCCGCGTCCAGTTTCAGGTAGCGGCGCAGTTGCGCCTCGCTGCTGTGTCCCGTGATGGCTTGGATGGAAGGCAGAGGGACACCTGCCTTGTACGCGTTGGTGGCGAAACTCCTTCGGGCTGTATGGGAAAGGAGCATGTCGCAGAACCTCCTTCCACGTTTGGGATTGAGCCGCTTCTCGTCAATGCCGCAGTCATGTGTCCAGCCGAGCAACAGGCCGATGGTCTTCACCAGCTTGTTCATTTCATTGGGATGAACCGGGGGCAGTTGCCGTCATATTTGGCGAGAATGGCTCTCACGCGCCTGTCAACGGGGATATAGACTTTCTTTTCCGTCTTCTGCTGGGTGATGAGTATGAACTCCGTGCCGCCGATTTCCGTTATCATGCCCTCGCATATCCGTGAATAGTCGGAAACACGCTGCCCGGTCAGACAGCCCACGATGAAAATATCCCTCACGTGCTCCAGCGTCCTTATGTGGGTAATCCTGCATTTGGAAAGTTGTGCCAATTTCTCGTCCTCGCTGATGTCAAGTGATTCCAGTCTCTTTTCCACAGCTTCCTTGGTGGAGAGGTCGAGGTCAAGCATTTCCTGTATCTGTTCGGAGTGAGGTAAATGTTGTCCACCTCCTCCTTTTTCGGCACGAAGTCGGAATGGCGGAAGTCATCGCATTTGGTCAGCTTGTCCTCGTAGGCCGCCTTTGCCACCGTGCGGACATCGGTCATGTACGAGTTGATGGCGTTGGGCATCAGACCACGCTCCTTCCAGTAACCGACAAGGCTGTTGCGACAGTACATTTCTATGGTGCGATGCTCTACTTCGTCGGCTTCTATGTGCTACTGCTATTTGACATTGTATTGTGCATACAGGTAGAAAACCTGACGGCAATCACAGCAAGCGAACAGACGATGGCGGCCTACTTGCAAAACAGCTTCTTCTCCGCCGGCTACTTGATGGCGGCAAGTATCGTGGCACTGAAATGCCTAAACCTCGTGCCGGACTTGGCAGCATGGATGATACCTGAAGGTGACACGGCTTTCTCTACACGGAACTTTGGAGAAGGTGTGGCGCAGCAGGCAAAAATGACGGCTACGGGCGGTATCGGCTCGATGATGAGATAATGATAAACCTAATATTAAATATCCAAAAGATGAATGTACAACAGAAAATTGAGAAATGGTGCAGGAACGAGCGTTTCGTGCGCTATGCAAATGAACGCATAAGCGAAGAACTCGTTTATGCACCTAACCACCGAATTGATCCGGAATATGAAGAACTGGACGAAGCCGTTACATGGGACAACCGATATATCGTCCCTATGATGACTTACCTTACCTATCGTCTGCAACTGGTCAAATTGCAGAAAAATGCCAAGAATCGAAACCGCCGTATCTGGTGG
>VOFH01001252.1_pt1 | contig 38000 bp, 59 predicted proteins | sample 5384091 | NCBI WGS metagenome assembly VOFH01 (sample SAMN12384727, study PRJNA508395) | human gut metagenome | isolation source: healthy gut G | host: Homo sapiens
CCGGTGGAATAAGCAGCTCGATTTACAACAGGCTTTGTAAACGTTACATAATCAGCATGCACATAACCGGCGGTACCGTCCGCCAAGCGCACCGCATACCATTCGCCCTGCTGGTCGCCGACCACTGTAAAAAGAATCGCCCTGTCCCAAAAGCTTTAGAATTTCAGATGAGGTGGAGGGCCTTTGCGCAGTCTGACATTCGTACCGGACGAGTACCCGGTACGCGTAACTACCGGCTGTTCGAAGGTGACATAATCGCTGTGCACATAACGGAAATGCCGCCCGCAGCCTCAATCGCATACCAGCTGCCTTGCGCAGTTCCTTTTACGGTAAAAGGATTCTCCTTTGTTTTAGCAGCCCCAGTATTTCGAATCTACAGACGGATCTTTCCAAGTATACGCACGCTGCTTCCCGTGGAGTAACCCGTTCGAATCTCCTGTTCCTCCTCCAGCAGCTCAATGTAGTCAGCACTCACATATCCATACCGGCCATCCTCTAAGCGGATGCGGTACCACCCGGCCCGTATACCGACAATCGTCACCTGCTCTTCTTTGAAAGATATCCAATGGTTTCACTGGAAGTGGTAGGCCCTTTACGGATTCGCAGAGAAGAAGCCGTCACCTTACCCATCAACGGTACTGATCCAGCTCTTCCCCTCATTTTGCAGCCAACCGGAAAGCTGCTGCAAGATGGAATCAGGGGCCTGCGACAGAGACCAGGATCCAAGTCCTTTTAAGTTATACCGATGGACCAGCTGTATCTTGCTTTCCAAGGACTGTTCGTTTTCAAACCACACAGTGTACTTACCCGGCGTCAGCGTTTTTCCGTTGAGGGTGTGCACCTTATCCCCGGCCGAGACTGTGAATTCCCGCTTTTGAGACTGCTCTGCCTCGGAGTAGGTGATGGTTGCCCCGTAATCGGTAAAAACTTCCAGCGTTTTTGTTGACTCTGTCCGTTGAAATTACCGTCTTCGCTCCACACTCGCCCATAAAGGGAACGCCAAAACCACTTTTTTGCCGGCACATGCTGGAAGCGCATAAGAAATGGAGCGCTCCACAAAATCAATGCTGGCTACCGGCCCCGGATCACTTCCTGCCAACTCTCATCATAGGCCATAATCATCAAGTAATCAGCGTATTTTCCCAAAGCTGCATAGTCATAGGATCCATGCCAGCCTGTTGTCCATCCATTGGGATTTGCCGCAACAGCAACCGAAACTTCCCTTTTCTTCCGGAAGCTTTTCACGCAAGCTGCGAACCAGCTGGGTATAGGCATCCCGATAAGTGGAGGTTACATTTTCTATATCTACATTTACGCCATCTAAATCATATTGGTGAATAGCCTGCACGATCTGATCTGCAAGTTTTTCCGGATTTTTCAAAGCCTGTTCTCCGGCAGAACGATTCCAGTGATTGCTTAACAACGGTACCACTTTGATATTTTTTCTGGTGCATGGACTCTACCAGCGTCTTGCTCAGTCCGTTTACCTGAAGGTTTCCTGGGAATCGATATCAAAATAAGCAGGGGAAACGGTCTGAAAAGATCCCACGGTCTCTACCTGGGCGATCTGCTGTTGCACTGTCCCGCCGTACAAGTAGGTCATATGGAATTTTGTATTGAACGGATCGCCTCTTCAGCAGCCGAAAGGATCTCGCTCGTAATAGATGGCAGGCCCTTGCTTTTCAGCGGCCGCGATGGTCGCCGATTGAAAGGGGATCACCGCCACAAGCAAGCCCGATACAAAAATTGAATTGTTTTGATCTTGTATTTTTATTCTGTTCTGTCAAATATTTTACAAACCGCTGATAAGCGCTTCGGTCGGAATCTTTTGCAAAAGTCCAGACCAAATTCCGCATCCTGCCTGTCGATACGAATAATCAGGTCATAGGTATTATTTTCTCTTTGTTTTAAATAATATTGATACAATTGATTCACCGCCTCATTTGATAGGATGTGAAAAAGGCCGACTAAATATGCAACTTTTTCATTCTGGTGAAAATCTTTTATCCCTTATTTTTCAGATAAAAGATAACCCTCTTCACTTTCACCTGTGAAACAGATTTGTCTATCATGGTTCAGATGTTCATAACGAGACTTGGCCAAAAAAAATCCGAGTGTCCATAGGAACACTGGATTGGTCGGAGTGGCGGGACTTGAACCCGCGGCCCTTGGTCCCGAACCAAGCACGCTACCAAACTGCGCTACACCCCTGAAGACGAAAATATCCAGCCAAGGCCGGATATTCTCTATGGCTGCCCGACTAGGATTCGAACCCAGACAAACAGAGTCAGAGTCTGTCGTGCTACCTTTACACAATCGGGCAATGTGACCTTTATTATTATACTTTTTTTTCATCTGTTTGTCAATAGCGTTTAAAAGTTTTTTCTTTCTTTTCCTCTATTCCCTTTTGGGATATTTTGTAGTATAATGAGAAACATAAGTTTAGGATTCTATATCAAAGGAGGATTTTTAATGGCAACCATTCATTTTAACAAAGAAAGTTTTAAAATGAAGTTTTGAATAAAAAGGAGTTGCCCTTGTGGACTTTTGGGCCACTTGGTGCGGTCCCTGCCGCATGCTCGGCCCGGTGATTGATGAACTGGCTGGTGAATTGAAGGTTCTGTCCTGGTTGGAAAGGTAAACGTCGATGAGGAAGAGGAGCTGGCCCGTCAGTATCGGGTCATGAGTATTCCAAACCGTCTATATCTTCAAAAGACGGCGAACCGGTCAACCGCATTGTTGGGGCTGTACCAAAAGAAAAATCCTGGATGCGCTGAATGCGGTAAAATAAAGCTTTTGAAGGGTCCGTCATGGCGGGCCCTTTTTTCAACTGCCTGGCAGCCCGGACAAAAGCACCGCTGGCGGGCATCTTCTGAAGGAGAAACATATGAGCTCATTTGCCTTAAAAATGACAGCCCTGATTCTGATGCTTTTTTAGACCATGTCTACCAATTTTTAGGATTTACCGGCATGGTTCCCCTTCTGTTCACCTGGCTGGGCCGTCTCTCTGCGCCGATCTTCTATTTCTGCATGGCACAGGGACTTATTTACACCCATAGCCGTAAAGCTTATTTGCTGCGGATGTACTTATTTTCTATCACTATGGCTGTCGGCAATCTGGTACTGACAGCATTGCTGCCTGATGCGCCGTCAGGTGGAATTCCCAATAATATTTTTTTGCCTCTCTCTTTTTCTAGGAGCTGCCATTATTGTCTGTATGGAGGAAATGGCGAAGGATCGGCAAAAAGGACAGTTGATCTGGATGTATTTTATCGGCGTCGAGCTGGCAAGCTTTTTTATTGGGGATATGCTGTCCCGCGCCGGCCAAACAACAGCAGCTCAGTTTTTGCAGATTTTAATACCGACCCCGCTGACGGTGGAGGGCGGTGTCTTTTCGTCCTATTAGGTCCTCTTTTTTTATTATTTTCGCCTTTCTAAAAAGAAAATGGCAGTCATGTACCTGATTTTTCTCTCGATTGTGCTTATCTTCTTCCATCGCCTGGTATGCGCTGGGGATGTCTGCCTGGGATTCCTTTTTCGGCGTCCAGTACCAATGGATGATGGTCTTCGCCCTGCCGCTGCTGTGGACCTACAATGGTAAGAAAGGCAAACACTCTTGAAATATCTATTTTACTTCTTTTACCCGCTGCATATTTGGATTTTATATGCCGTCAGCGGCCTGCTGTCCTAATAAAGCAAAAATGGGGCGGATTCCCTTCTTAGTGGAATCCGCCCCATTTTTATGCAGGTAACCCGTAAGTCAAGCCGCATCCTGGAAAAGGTCGGGATATCGCTTTTTGCGCAAAATTTTCATCCTCCCAGTTTCCGCAACGCTGTTCCCTTTTTATCCAAAGCTGGCGAAAAGGCCCAATATCCAACGATTATGATTCCTCCGCTAGCCACCATTTGGGCCCGGTATACTGAGCTTCACTGCAAAATCGCCGATGCAGCTATTTTCTCCGGCACAATCTATCAAGTAGGCTTTTAAGCCATAAGAATCTGCTCGAATCGGTTACAGAATACAAGTCTACAACGGCTCCTTGGGCTGTAAACGGCACACACTCTTTTAGAATCTCTTTCAAAACGGCCATGCCCTATCTCTTTTTTCTGCTGCAATTGAAACTGCGACCATCCAGAAAATATCAGAAACTGTGTTCTTAAATAGAAACAGAGCAAAAAATGGAGCAGTTATAGCAGTAACTCTCGCAGCCGCAGCAGAATTTTTTTCTCTGCGGGATACCTGTACCTGCGTCATCCCCAAAACCGCCGCTGTTTCCACCTGGGTCTTCCCCTTAAAATAACGCAGCCGAACCAGCATCTGATCTTTTTCCTCCAAAAGTGCCAATACCTGCCGCAGAGAAATGCTATCTGCCAGCTCTTCTTCCGGAGATTCTACCGGCAAGTCGATTTGGGTGCGCCTTCCTCATCACTGCCAGTCAGCGAGAGAGCCGGTGCCGCGGCGGAAAGGGCCTCTACCACTGCCGGAATCTCCAATCCCAGCGAATCTGCCAGCTCGCTGATGGTTGGCTCCCGCCCCAGTTGTATCGAAAGCCGTTCCTTCGTCCGAACCGCCTTTAGCGACAGCTCTTTGAGCGTTCGTGAAACCTTGACTGTTCCGCCATCCGGAATAAGCGGCGCATCTCGCCTAAAATGACCGGCACCGCATAGGTGGAAAATCGGGACGCCCACTCCTGGTCAGCGTCGGTGGCCTTGACCAGCCCCATGCAGCCTGCTTGGAACAGGTCATCATACTCAATCCCCCTGCCCTTTAAATTTGTGCGCGCAGGCGTGAACCAGCCCCCATATTCTGTTGGATGATCTCATCACGACCGGCAGTGATCGGCATTTTTATTCGGCTCCTTTTGACAGGATCGTCTTTTCCAGCGTAACCGACGTGCCGTGCCCCAGGCGGGCGGACCTTCACTTTATCCATAAACGCCTCCATAACGGCAAATCCAAGCCCGGATCGCTCGCCGGTTGTGCAAGTGGTATACAACGGTTCCATCGCCCGTTTCACATCTTCGATACCGCAGCCTGTATCTCTGATGCGAATGACGATTCTGTTTTTCTCTAGAATTTTTGCATGTATGTAAATTGTGCCGATTCCTTCCCGGTACCCATGGACAATTGCGTTAGTTACTGCCTCGCTCACCGCCGTTTTAATGTCCGCCAGCTCTTCGATTGTCGGATCCAGCGCCGCCGTAAGGCAGACAGCGCCGTTCGGGCAAATGCCTCATTGGCTGAACGGCTGGGGAAAGACAATTTCATTTCATTTAACACTTTCATAAGCTTGCCTCCATTTTCGTGCTGTTCGCTCCTCCTTTGGGAAGCGAAGAATGGATCGATGCAATCCGATCCAATCCCGCCAACCGCATCACCTTTCTGATGGACGGAGAGGGATTATGGATTTTCACCGCACCGCCCCATTCCCGAATCAGGCGGTAACGTCCCATGACCAGCCCGATGCCGGAACTATCCATAAAAAGTCACATCCCGAAAATCCAGTATCAGCGTGTCTGGACGAATTCTCTCCAGCATTCCGTCAATTTCTTCCCGCAGGCTGCCCGCCCCATGATGGTCAATCTCTCCAATCAGGTAGGCAGTTACCCGTTTTTCTTCGGCATACAGCTTGAGTGGCATTGCCGTTCCTCCTTTTATCCTTCCTACCCATTCAGGGTTTCATTTTCAAACAGAAAAAAGCCCTTATTCCGGTTCACTTACCAGAATAAAGGCTTGTCCTTAAAAATTTGTCGCAGCGGCGCGGTTTGTCTGTTTTTTTATTTTCCAGAAAACCTCGCCAATAAAATCGGCCGGGCTTCGGCAGCCAGATATAGGGATCCGCAGCAGAATAACGCCGTATCTTCGCGCAATAAAGGCAACGCCGCCTGCACTGCCAATTCCACCGAAGAAAAGGCCTTTACCTTGTCAGATATGCCTTCCATCGCTTTTGCCAGTTCCTCAGCCGGCAATGCCCTGGGATTTTCAGGCGAAACAGCGAAAAATATTTCCGCTTCCTGTGCGATTCGCGATGAAGCGGAACGCCAGTCCTTGTCCCGTAACATGCCCATAATGACAATCTTCTTTTTGCATGTCAAGGCCATAGACTTTGCAAGCGCTTCGCATCCCTGCAGATTATGGGCACCATCCAATACAACCAACGGTTCGACAGAAATCCGCTCTAACCGGGCAGGAAAGGAAACATTTTGAATACCATTTGTAATATTTTTATCAGATATTGTGAAACCTTGGGATTTTACGGCTTCTATTGCCGAAAATGCGGTTAAAAAGTTGTAAATTTGATGCCTTCCCGCCAAAGGCAAGTCAAATGTAAGGTCATGATACCGAAATCGGGACCCCAAAATACTTTCTGTACAAAAATTCGACAGATTCTGCATTTGGTATTATCAAGCGATTTTCTTTTTCCGCACATTGCTTCATAATCTCGGCCAATGCTTCTGGATCCTGCTTTGGATAGGATACGCAGACTCCTCCAGGTTTTAAAATACCGCACTTTTCAGAAGCGATTTTTTGCAGCGTGTCCCCTAAAATCTGGGTATGATCATATCCAATGGCGCAGATCACTGACACCAGGCTATGATCGATAATATTGGTCGCATCCAACCGGCCGCCCAATCCCACCTCCAGACAGACCACATCGCATTTTTGTTTTGCAAACCAAAGCATTCCCAATGCTGTAACGACCTCGAACTCTGCCGGAGCAATCCCTCTTCGGCCATCTGATCCACCGCAGTCCGGATTTTTTCACATAAGGCCGCCATCTCTATCTCCGGAATCATCTGTCCATCCACCTGGATCCGTTCCCGAAAGGTCAGCACATAAGGGGAAACAAACATACCGGTGCGGTACCCAGCCTCTTGCAGAACGGATGCGCACATGGCGGTGGTAGATCCCTTTCCGTTCGTTCCCGCTATATGAATAAACCGCAGCTTTTTTGCGGATCCCCCAAAAAAGACAGCAGCGTTCGAATTCCCTTTAAACCCGGTTCCTTCGTAAAACGGCGGAAGGAGTGGATAAAATTTTCGCTTTCCTGATAATTCATTGCGACACCCCCAATGGAAAGACAGGCGGATTCCATCGGATCCGCCTGCTTCTTGCTTTCTATTTGGAGAAAGCAGCTATACTTTCTATAATTTTTCCATCCGCTCTTTGTGTTTTTCCAGCTTCACCCGCTCTGCTTCTACAACATTCTGCGGTGCTTTTCGATAAATCCCTGGCTGGACAGTTTCTGTTCCACCATGGCAATATCCTTTTCACACGCCTTCCGTTCCTTTTCCAGCCGGGCCAGCTTCTTTTTCCTTATCCACCAGCTCATCCAATGGGATAAAAATGCGTGCGCTGTCAGTAATCACCTGCACTGCATCAGAGAAATCCTCTCCCTGCTGAGGTGCAACGCCGGACACCTTCACTTCGGAAGCAGATGCCAGCCGCTCGATAAACATGGCGCCGGACTCAAATACATCGGTATCAAGCGTCTTGATCAATACTCTCGCCTTTTTTAGACGGCGGCACATTCATTTCTGCCCTGCGGTTTCGGATGGCCTTGATGGCACTCATGACCTTTTCAAAATCTTCCTCTTCCTGCCGGAAGCAAAGATCCTCCTGATACTGGGGCCAGGGCGCAATCATAATGCTTTCGCAGTCATTGGGGATCGCCTGCCAGATTTCTTCGGTGATAAACGGCATAATCGGATGCAAAAGCTTCAAGCACTGATTCATTACATAAATCAACACCTTCTGGGCGCTTTTGGCGGACTCGCCGCCCGCCTGAATGCGGGACTTGGTCAGTTCAATATACCAGTCGCACAGCACATCCCAAATGAAATCGTACAGCTTCTGGACGGCAATCCCAAGCTCGAATTTCTCCAGATTGTCGGTAACCTCTTTGATCAGCGTATTGAGCTTGCTTAAAATCCACTTGTCTTCGGTCTGCAGCAGCTGCGGCAACTCCGGCTTATCAACTTCATCGGACAGGTTCATGAGGATAAAACGGGTGGCGTTCCAGATTTTGTTGGCAAAGTTCCGGCTTGCCTTCACCTTTTCCTCTACAAAACGCATGTCGTTGCCCGGGCTGTTGTTGGTGGCCAGGGTAAACCGCAGGGCGTCGGCGCCGTACTCATCGATGACCTTTAATGGATCAATGCCGTTGCCCAGGATTTGGACATTTTCCGGCCCTGTGCATCCCGTACAATTCCGTGGATAAACACTGTCTGAAAGGGGATTTTCCTGTATTCTCCACACCGGAAAAGATCATACGGGCCACCCAGAAGAAGATAATATCATACCCGGTAACCAACGTATCGGTCGGATAGAAATATTTTAATTCTTCCGTCTGCTTCGGCCATCCCAGCGTGGAAAAGGGCCAAAGGGCGGAAGAAAACCAGGTGTCCAGCGTATCTGGATCCTGCTCCAGGTGACAGCCGCCACACTTGGGGCAGGTATGGGGTTCCTCCTTCGCCACAATAACCTCGCCGCAGTCCTGGCAGTACCAGGCCGGGATCCGATGGCCCCACCACAATTGGCGGGAAATACACCAATCCCTGATATTTTCCATCCAATGATAATAAATTTTGCTGAACCGGTCCGGTACAAATTTCGTCTCTCCGCTGCGCACTGCTTCAATGGCAGGCCCGGCCAGCGGCTCCATCTTGACAAACCATTGCTTGGACACCCGCGGCTCTACAGTAGTGGAGCAGCGGTAACAGGAACCCACATTATGCTTATGATCCTCAACTTTGACCAAAAATCCCTCTGACTCCAGATCCAATACGATCTGCTTGCGGCATTCATAGCGATCCATTCCTGGTATTTTCCGCCGTTTTCGTTAATGGTCGCATCGTCGTTCATGACGTTGATGACCGGCAGATTATGCCGCAGCCCAACCTCAAAATCGTTGGGGTCATGGGCAGGGGTAATTTAACCACGCCAGTACCAAAATCCATTTCTACATAGCTGTCTGCCACAATGGGAATCTCACGGCCCACCAGCGGCAGGATTACGGTTTTCCTACCAAATCTTTGTATCTCTCGTCATCCGGGTGCACCGCCAGCGCCGTATCGCCCAGAAGCGTCTCCGGTCGGGTAGTCGCGATCTCCAGATAGCCGCTGCCATCGGACAGAGGGTAACGGATATGCCAGAAATGGCCGTCATGTTCTTCGTATTCCACCTCTGCGTCAGAGATGGAGGTCAAGCAGTGAGGGCACCAGTTGATGATGCGTTCCCACGGTAAATCAGCCCTTTTTCATACAGGCGGACAAACACTTCCTTTACGGCCTCTGAACATCCCTCGTCCAGCGTAAACCGCTCGCGCTCCCAATCGCAGGATGATCCCATTTTCTTTAACTGCTCGACAATTTTGCCGCCGTAGGTCTTTTTCCATTCCATGCCCGCTCTAAAAAGCCCTCGCGGCCGAGCTGTTCCTTGGTCACGCCTTCCTGGCGCATCGCTTCAACAATCTTTGCCTCCGTCGCAATCGACGCATGGTCAGTACCCGGCAGCCACAGCGCCTCGTAGCCCTGCATCCGCTTAAAGCGAATGATACTGTCCTGCAGCGTGCAGTCCAACGCATGGCCCAGATGCAACTGTCCCGTGATATTGGGTGGGGGATCACAATCGTATAAGGCTTCTTTTGGGGATTTGGCTCTGCGTGGAAATAACCTTTTTCCATCCAGAACCGATAGGTCTTGTCCTCAACCTGTTTCGGATCATAGACCTTTTCCAGTTCTTTTTCATTTTTCTTCCTCCTTCCGCACTGTTTCAGCCATGTAAGGACTTAGTCCAGCGCTTCTCATTGCCCATGTATTTGGGCTTATTCGTTATTATAGTGGAAAAAGAAAAGAAAAGCAATGAAAAATGCATTTTCTATTGACATCCGTATATATCTGTATATAATTATTATATACAGTATAAACACATAAAAAAGGAGGGCATCCGGATTGGATTTTTATATCAGTCATTCCAGTAATAAACCGATCTATGAGCAAATCATGGCGCAAATCAAAAAAGTCAAATCCTGTCCGGAGTGCTCAAGGAGGGCGATGCATTGCCTTCCATCCGTGTACTTGCCCGGGAATTGCGCATCAGCGTTATTACAACCAAACGGGCCTACGACGAACTGGAGCATGAAGGTCTGCTGCATTCAGTAGCGGGAAAAGGCACTTTTGTGGCTGCCGCTAACCCACAGCTGTTGCGGGAAGAAAAATGCGGCAGTTGGAGGATTTGCTGCAAAAGGCTGTGGATTCGGCCAAAGAGCATGGGTTTTCTCTGGAAGAGCTAACCCGGATTTTAACACTTATTTATCAGGAGGAACGGTAAATGGATGCAATTTTACAAGTCAAGGACCTGTGCAAAAAATATGATGGCTTTGCGCTGGATCACGTTTCCTTCACGCTGCCCCGCGGCTGTATTATGGGCTTTATTGGGGAAAACGGCGCGGGCAAATCCACTACCATAAAAGCGATTTTAAACCTGATCCACCGAGACCAGGGTGAGATCCAGATCTTTGGAAAGGACAATATCCAAAACGAGCTGGAGGTCAAAGAACAAATTGGCGTCGTATTTGATACGCTGAATCTGCCGGAAATGCTTCAGGCACAGGATGTGGGAAAGATGATGCAGTCGGTCTACCGCCAGTGGGACCCGGCAAAATACACGCAGTACCTGGAACAGTTTGAACTGCCGGTCAAAAAAACAATCAAGGATTTTTCCCGTGGCATGAAGATGAAGCTTGCGATTGTCGTGGCGCTTTCTCATAACGCACAGTTGCTTTTGCTGGATGAAGCAACCAGCGGCCTGGACCCCATTGTGCGGGATGAAATTTTGGATATTCTGCTGGATTTTATCCAGGACGATACCCGTGGGGTGCTGTTTTCTTCCCACATCACCGGTGATTTGGAAAAGGTGGCTGATTATATTACTTTTATCCATAAAGGAAAGGTGTATTTTTCTGAACCTAAGGATCTTCTGCTGGAAAAATACGGGGTTCTCAAGTGTACGGAATCGAATTTTCTGCACTGGATGGCAGCGTGATCAAAGGGTACGCCGGCACCAGTTTGGGTTAGAGGCGCTGGTGGAAAGGCAAAAACTGTCTGGCCGGTATACTGTTGATAAGGCAAGTATTGAGGATATCATGCTGTTTATTGCAAGGGGGGAACACAGATGAAGGGTTTATTATTAAAAGATTTCTGCATCTTGAAAAAGCAGATAAAACTGATGGTCGTCTTTGTCATTTTTATGCGATCTGGGCTGTTGCCGCAAAAATGCCCACAATGATGGGGACAATGGTGATCCTTTTTGAGCATTATGATGCCTATTTCTTCCATGTCCTACGATGAAGCCGGTCAGTGGTACCGCTATGCTTTTTCCTTGCCCATTCCGCGCCGAACGCTGGTGCTGAGCAAATACGTGCTGGGATTTTTAGTCTCATTGGGCGGCCTGGTGGTTTCCGCAATTGGCAACATCATCATTTTGGCGCTGACCAACGGGAAAATGCATTGGAATCCTGGCTGACCATCATTGGATTTCTGGAACTCGGCGTGATTTTTCTTTCCATCATCATTCCCATATTATTCAAATACGGTGTGGAGAAAGGCCGCCTTTTCATTGTCGTCATCGCGGTTATCCCTCCCTTTTGGTCGCCTTGCTGGGAAGTACGTTGAAAACCTCCGGTACCCTCATGCCCAGCGCAGAACTCCTGCAGGCAATTTTGTATTCCTCTCCTCTGTTTACCCTGGCGATTTTTCTAATTTCCTTCCGCATTTCAGTGGGAATCTGCCGAAAAAAAGAATATTAAAAATCCCTGTTTTTTTCTTTGAAGTATCATGTTCTTCCATAACAGGGTGGTTATCACCGCTTTTGTACTGCTAAACCGAAATCCTTTTGGCAAAAATGTTTTTCCAAGCGTATTCGGTCGTATTCGGTTAAAACAAAAAGTCCGCTGAAAATGGGGCGGACTTTTCAATGAAATTTTATTTTTTCGCTCCGTTTTTTTCCCGCACGCCTAGCAACCGTTTTCGACTGGGGTGCTTGGCCGTCCATCTCGTCTTCCCGATCATCTTCCTTTGGCACCGGCACATGCTTTTTTTCTTCAGCCGATCCCGCACAAGCTGGCGAAACAGCGAATAAAACCACTGAGCAGACCGGCACGCTCAGTAAAATTCCCATAACGCCCCACAGGTTGCCGCCAATGGTCACTGCCACCAATACCCAAAGGCCGGGGAGTCCCACAGATTTTCCAACCACGCGCGGATATATCAAGTTCCCCTCTAACTGCTGAAGGACTACAATATAGATCAAAAACCAAACCGCTTGCATTGGGTCGACCATCAAGATCAAAAACGCGCCGATCCCAGCCCCGATAAATGCGCCAAACATTGGGATCAGTGCCGTTACGCCGACGACTACCGAGATCATCATCGCATAAGGCATGGAAAAATCGACATGCCGGTAAAGCACAAAAGGCCCAAAATCACCGCCTCAGTGCATTGCCCGGAAACAAATTTGGAAAAAATGCGGTTGGATAAGCGGCCGACTGACAGGATTTTTCTACCCGCTGCGGTGGTAAAAAAGCCAGCATCACGTTTTTGAGCTGCGCGCCCAGCTGCTCTTTCTGCAGTAACAGGTAAATAGAAAAAAACCAAAGACAGCACCAGGTTCATCATTCCCCTACAATGGATGAAGTAATCCCCAGCGTTGTGTTAAACACTGCCGATCCCCGTTTTTAATCGAATCGGTCACGATATTGACAACTTTGTTCCAGTCGATATTAATATTCTGGAAAACATCCATAGGGATCTCCAGAGAGGCCAGCCAATTTTGTGCCCAAGTGAAAAATTGATCCAGCTGGTTCGGCAGCTGTGCTGCGATCATTCTCCCCGTAAGGATAATTTCCGGCACAATCATAAACAGCAGAATAAAAATAAACCCGATCAACAGCCCAATGGTCAAAACCACACAGACGGCCCGGCGACAGCGGCTCCACCAGGCATAATTTTTCCGGTTCAGCGGTGCAAACAGCTTTTCCTCCACAAATCGCAGCAGAACATTCATCATGAACGCCATGACACCGCCCACGACAAAGGGCTTTAACAATGCCAGGCCACTTTGCAGTATATCAAAGACAATTTCCGGATGCATAGCCCCGACCAACAGCAAAACTGCGAAGGTGATGAGCAATAAAATCTTTTTCACATTGCTTTTATTTAAATCCATCCTGTCCTCCTCCGAGCATTTAAGGCAAAACCGCATAGGGAAAGGCACGGCATGCCTTTCCCCATTTGTTTTCATATTTTGGTAATGTCTACGACCTCAATGTCGTCCACCTTTTCGCCCAGGCTCAGGCAATCCGCCAGCACCCGCGCCGTATCGATCGCCGTAATGCAGGGGATCGAGCGCTCTACTACCTTGCGGCGGATTTTTTACGCTGTCCCGGTGCGGATCGCGCCCTTTCTGGGAAATGGAAATCACATAATCCACCTTGCCGCTTTCGATCAGATCCTCGATATTCGGATGCGGCTCATGCATTTTGCGCACTGCGTTGGTGGAAATCATGTTTTTATTCAGCCGCAGCGCGGTACCGCCTGTAGCGTATAATGTAAAGCCCATGGAAGCGAACTTATCCGCAATCGGCACAATATCATGCTTGTCCGCGTCGCGCACCGTCAGCAGGGACGCCGCCCTCCCGCTTCATCTTGTATCCGGCCGCCACCAGCCCTTTGTAGATGGCTTCTGGAAGCGTTTTGGCCACGCCCAGCACTTCACCAGTCGATTTCATTTCCGGACCCAGCTGGGTATCCACATCCCGCAGTTTCTGGAAGCTGAATACCGGAACCTTGACGCAAACATAATCGCTCTCCGGATATAGCCCGGTTCCATAACCCATATCCCGCAGCTTTTCACCCAGCATACAACGGGTGGCCAGATCCACCATGGGCACACCGGTGACCTTACTGATGTATGGTACTGTCCGGGAGGAGCGCGGATTTACTTCGATAATATATACTTCGTCGTTATAAATGACATACTGAATATTCATCAGCCCAACAATTTTCAGTTCTTTTGCCAGGCGAGCCGTATAGTCCACGATCATATCCTTGATCCGTTTGGAGAGATTCTGGGCCGGATATACCGAAATCGAGTCGCCGGAATGGATGCCGGTGCGCTCGATGTGCTCCATGATGCCGGGGATGAGAATGTCCTCCCCGTCACAGATGGCGTCTACTTCCGCCTCAATGCCCATCATATATTTATCGATCAGCACCGGATTTTCCAGCTCATGGGAGGTGATGATGGCCATATATTCCTGCACGTCTCTCTCCCCATAAGCAATGATCATGTTCTGCCCGCCCAGCACGTAGGAGGGCCGCAGCAGCACTGGATAGCCAATCCTGTCTGCCGCTTCCAGCGCCTCTTCCGTGGTGAATACGGTTTCTCCCACCGGGCGCGGAATACCGCAGCGTTCCAACAGTGCGTCGAACCGCTCCCTGATCCTCCGCCTCGTCGATAGCGTCAGCTGAAGTTCCCAAAATCCGAACGTCCATGTCCTTGAGAAACTTGGTCAGTTTAATGGCCGTCTGGCCGCCAAATTGAACCACCACGCCCCAGGGTTTTTCGGTCTCAATCAGGGCCCGAACATATTCGGGATTCAACGGGTCAAAGTACAGCCGGTCGCCAGTGTCAAAGTCGGTGGAAACTGTCTCCGGATTGTTATTGGCGATCACCGCCTCAAGATTTTTTTTCTTTCAAAGCCCAGGCGCAATGGACACAACAGTAGTCAAACTCAATCCCCTGACCGATCCGGATAGGCCCGGAGCCGAATACAACCACTCTCCTTTTCCCGCTGTTTTGGTTGGCGATGTATTCCGCCGCCTCATTATCTCCACCGAAATTGGCGTAAAAATAAGGCGTTTCAGCAGTAAACTCCGCAGCACAGGTATCCACCATCGAATAACCCGCCAGCATTGGATTTTGGATTTCTTTTCCAGTCAAACGGCGGATGGTTTGTCCAAAAAGCCCATTTCTTTCGCTTTTTTATAGGTCTTTTTCGCTGTCATCGCCGCTGGCCAGCCGAAGCTCCATATCCGCCAGCTTTTGGAATTTGGCCAGAAACCACTTATCGATTTTGGTGATCTCAAAAATCATATCCCAGCTGATATGCCGTTTGAGCGCTTCGTATACTACAAAAATCCGCTGGTCGTCTGCATGATGCAGCAAGGCTTTGATCTGCTCATCGGATTTTTCTTCCAGTTCCGGCAGAGTCAGCGTTTCCAATCCCAGTTCGATGGAGATCGCAGCCTTCATCATGGCCAGTTCGAAGCTCTGGCCGATAGCCATTACTTCACCGGTAGCTTTCATTTGCGTTCCCAGCGCCTTATCCGCGTAAACAAATTTGTCAAACGGCCAGCGCGGGAACTTTACCACGCAGTAATCCAATGCAGGTTCGAAGCAGGCGCAGGTCTTTCCCGTCACCGCATTGGGGATTTCGTCCAAGCAATAGCCAATGGCGATTTTGGCCGCCACCTTGGCAATGGGGTATCCAGTGGCCTTGGATGCCAGCGCCGAGGAGCGGGATACCCGGGGTTTACCTCAATCACTGCATACTCATAGCTGTCGGGATACAGGGCGAACTGCACATTGCAACCGCCTTCGATCTTCAAAGCGGTAATGATATTAAGCGCCGCGGAACGCAGCATCTGATACTCTTTATCCGTCAGCGTTTGAGAAGGGGCCACTACCACCGAATCCCCGGTGTGAATGCCCACAGGATCCACGTTTTCCATATTGCAGACGGTAATCACATTTCCTTTGCTGTCCCGCATGACCTCGAACTCGATCTCCTTCCAGCCGGCGATGCACTTTTCAATCAGCACCTGGGTGATCGGGGACAACCGCAGGCCGTTGGAGCCAATCTCATGCAGCTGCTCTTTGTCATAGGCAATGCCGCCGCCGGTGCCGCCCAGGGTATAGGCGGGGCGGACGATCACAGGGTAGCCGATTTCTTCGGCAAACGCCAGCGCGTCGTCAATATGCTCCACTACTTTGGATGGGATGCAGGGCTCACCGATGGCCAGCATCGTATCTTTAAATGCCTGGCGGTCTTCGGCCTTTTAATGGTCTCCGGGTTCGCGCCCAAAAGCTTGACGCCCTGCTCCTCCAAAAAGCCTTCTTCCGCCAGTTCCATAGCCAGGTTCAGCCCTGTCTGTCCGCCCAATGTGGGCAAAAATGGAGTCCGGTTTTTCCAACCGTATGATTTTTGACAATTTCCGGCACCAACGGCTCAATATAAATTTTGTCTGCCATGGCCTTGTCCGTCATAATGGTGGCGGGGTTGGAGTTGATCAGCACCACCTCCAGGCCCTCCTCCTTTAAAGCGCGACAGGCCTGTGTGCCCGCGTAATCAAACTCTGCCGCCTGCCCGATGACGATAGGGCCGGAACCGATCACCAAGACCTTTTTGATATCGCTGCGTTTTGGCATCTTACTTGGCCTCCTTTCGCATCATGGCAATGAACTCGTCAAACAGATAGGACGTATCCTGCGGGCCGGCACTGGCCTCCGGGTGAAACTGCACCGTAAAACAGGCTTTTTCTTTGTAACGCACGCCCTCTACCGTATTATCGTTGGCATTGATATGGCTGATTTCTCCCACCGCCGGGTCCACTGTATCTCCTTGCACTGCATATCCGTGATTTTGGGAGGTAATATAGGTGCGGTCATGAGCAAGATCACGAACCGGCTGGTTGGCCCCACGATGCCCATATTTCAGCTTCACCGTCTTAGCGCCTGTAGCCAGTGCCGTCAGCTGATGGCCCAAGCAGATGCCAAACATCGGCACATCCGCATCCAACAGCTTTTGATCTGGGCAATAATCTCCACATTTTCCTCCGGGTCGCCGGGGCCGTTGGACAGCATGATTCCATCCGGCTTCATCGCCAGGATTTCCTCTGCCGGAGTATCCGAAGGAACAATCGTCACATCGCACCCGCGGTTTTTCAGCGACCGGACAATGTTTCTTTTATAGCCAAAATCCATCAAAACAACCCGGTAAAGGCCTTGTTCGCTTTTCTCCTCACGGATCGTTTTGCAACTGACCGACTTGACTGCATCCACAATAACAAAAAGAGCGGATATCCTCCAGCAGTTTTTCTCGGTCGATGGTTTCATACTCAGTGGTCACGGCGCCGTTCATCACACCGTATTCCCGAAGCTTTTTGGTCAGATGCCGGTGTCGATTCCGCTGATGGCGACGATATTCTGCTGCTTTAAATATTCATCGATATTCATTGCCACCCTGAAATTGGATGGCTGGTCACACCATTCCCGCACGATATAGCCCTGCACATGGGAGGAAGCGGACTCCATATCATCCAGATTAATGCCATAGTTTCCGATCAAGGGATAGGTCTGGGTAACGATCTGCCCATAATAGGATGGGTCGGTCAGCACCTCCTGATAACCAGTCATGCCAGTAGTAAATACAATTTCTCCAATGGCGGTTCCCTGCGCGCCGAAGGAGGCTCCCTCCAAAACGGTGCCGTCGGCCAAAACCAGCCATGCTTTTTCTCTTGTTCCATTGCAATCTCCATTCCGCCGCTGCGCGCCAGCATGCCAGGATGGCGTTCTCCTCTGTTTGCGCGCAGCAAAAACAGAGGCTTTTCTGTTTTTCGAACGAAAGTTGACTGTTCCCGGGCAACGACGCTCTTGCGCGCGCCCTTTTTTAAAGGGAACCGGTTTCGGCTTATTTATCGAATTTGCGGCTTCAGGCTTGACCAGCGGGATTCCCGCCTTACACAAAGGGCATTCATCTGCTTCATAGGTGGCGATTTCCAGCTGCATAGCGGAGTAAACCGGGCAGAAGATGTCGTTAACCCGGCGGTCTACAATGCAGGCGATGCCGATCACCTCGCCTCCCAACTCTTCAATCACCTTGGCAGTCTCCATGGAAGATTTGCCCGTCGTCACCACATCTTCCGTAATCAGGACCTTTTCCCCTTTTTTGATTTCAAAACCCCGGCGCAGGGTCATAACGTTGTTTTCCCTCTCGGTAAAAATAGCGCGTTTGCCCAGCTGGCGGCCCAATTCATACGCTACGATAATGCCGCCCATCGCCGGTCCGCAAACCACGTCGATGTCAGGTCCTTGACCTTTTGCGCCACAACCGAAAGCACTTCAGCAGCTTTATCCGGGTACTGGAGCAGCTTGGCATTTTGCGCATAACGGTCGGAATGGCGGCCGGAGGACAGCAGGAAATGCCCCTCCAGCAAAGCACCGGTTTCTTTCAAAATTTCGATAGACATAAACTTTCCTCTCCTTTTTTGATTCCATATGGTTTTCGTTTGGGGCTATCCCCGGGCTGCTCCTATGATTTCTCCAACTGAGCGGCAGCCCTGATCTTTCAAAAAAATTGTTCCAAGCCATCGATAATATCCAGGCAGATATCCGGTTTGATAAAGTTTGCGGTTCCCACCTGCACAGCAGTAGCGCCAGCCATTAAAAAAAAGGCTGCCGCATCCTGCCAGCCGGCAATGCCGCCTAATCCCACCACTGGGATTTTGACCGCGCCGCAGACCTGATAAACCATCCGCAGAGCAATGGGGAAAATCGCCGGCCCGGAAAGCCCCGCAAACACATTTTGGAACACGGGTTTTCTTTTGTAGATATCGATGGCCATGGCTTGAAAAGTATTGACCAGCGACAGGGAATCCGCCCCTGCTTCTTCACAGCGCAAGGCCATTTCTACAATGTTTTCTGCATTGGGGAAAGTTTGACCATCAAAGGCTTTTTGCAGATTGCCCGCACCTGCTTGACCGCTTCATACGCGATATCGCATTTGATGCCCAGCGCCATTCCACCATGCTTTACGTTAGGGCAGGAAATGTTCAACTCAATGATGTCCACATCGGTCTCATTTAGCTTTTCCACGCCCTCCAAGTAGGACTCGATGGTGCTGCCGCCCAAATTGGCGATCACCACCGTATCTTTTGCCGTAAAAACGGCAGATCCTCCCCGGATAAATGCGTCCACGCCGGGATTCTGCAAGCCAATACTGTTAATCAGGCCGCTGGGAGTTTCGTATACCCGCTCCCCCCCTCATTGCCAAACCGCTCTTCCAGTGTCAGCCCTTTGGTGCTGATGCCACCTAGACGGAAATATCAAAAAAACTGGTTGTATTCCCTGCCAAAGCCAAAAGTGCCGGAGGCCGCTATGACAGGATTCTTCATCGTTACCCCATTTAAAACCGTCCTAAGCATAGATCTCCTCCCCCTCAAACACCGGCCCATCCTTGCAGATACATTTTGCCCCATGGGCGGTGTGGCAGGTACATCCCAAACAGGCGCCTACGCCGCAGGCCATATGCCTCTCCATAGATACATAGCAGGGTACTTTCTTGGCTATACAGCTCTTTGCCAGCTTTTCCATCATCATTTCCGGCCCGCAGGTCAGCACGACATCAAAGTCCAATGGGTCAATCAAGTCGGTAACAAATCCCTTTGTATCCCTCTTTTCCGCTGTCGGTTGCCACGCGGATTTCCTTTACATAAGGCCGAAAGTCGTCCAGCGCATAGCTTTGATCCCGGAATCCGCAGCAAAGGGTCACTTCGCAGCCAGACAGGTGTTTGACCGCCAGCAGCAGCGGCGCAATCCCAATCCCGCCGGATACCACTGCAACCTTCCCTTTCATCTTTTCCACTGGGAACCCATTGCCCACCGGCCCGGAAAGCTCCACGAATTCGCCCGCTTTTTTCTCGCTCAAAAGCCGGGTTCCCTCCCCGGACCTCATATAAAAAGGTAACGCGTTCCCCATCTGCATCATGCACCGAAATCGGCCGGGATAAAGAGGAAACCGGTCCCATCCGCGGACCATAAAAAACTGGCCTGCCTCGGCCGGGTAAGGCCACCAGACAATCATTTTAAAAAATTCCGTTTCCCAACGGCTTATTTTCCACAACAACGGCTGATTCGCAATGCTTCACAGGCATTCTGGATCTCTCTCTCATACGCAGCACTTCATTTCTGGCTTCTTTGGCAAAATCCGTATCCGGCGCGCCAGCCTTCTGGTAAGCCAAAAGCACCGCCGGGAAGAGTTGACCACGCCGCCGTTGCCCCGCACCAGATATTTGGCAATATCCTCGGCCTTGCCTCCCTGAGCGCCGTAGCCGGGAATCAGGAAAAATGTTGTGTCCAGCAAAGTACGGATGCTTTCCGCTTCTTCTCCGGTCGTACCGCCGATCACCGCGCCCACCGAGCTGAATCCGCATTCTCCCAGGAACTCCTTACCGACCTGCTGCACCGAGGTGCCGACTACATCATATAAGGGCATCTCTTTTTCCGTCTGCAGATACTGGAAATCCCGGGAGCCGGGGTTCGACGTACGCACCAGAATGAACAGCCCTTTTTCTTTCTCTTTCACATAAGGCAGATAAGGGTAACGCTGTCCATTCCCATATAAGGGGCCAGCGTCACAAAGTCCGCCTCAAAGTCCCCTTCAAAGTGACCCTTCGCATACATTGCGGCGGTTTTGCCAATGTCGCCCCGTTTAATATCCGCGATGGAAATGAGCTTTTTCTCTGAGATAAGCCAGCGTTTTGCGGTAAGCTTCCATTCCTTCTAGGCCCAGCGACTCATAATAAGCGATCTGCACTTTATAGCAGCCGGCCACATCTTCTGTGGCGTCGATAATCGCTTTGTTGAATAAAAAACACCGCTTCCCCGGCGCTGCCTGCCTCTTTTCGAAGGTACTCCGGCACATAGGAAATGTCAGTATCCAGCCCAACACAGACCACGCCTTTTTTGGCAACCGATTCATACAGCTTGTCCACAATCATGTTCTGTTCCTCCATTGTTGCATTCTAAGCGGATGCCCGCTTAACTTTTATTCCTGCCAGGTGGTTTTGCCCGCCTTGATGGTGCGCACCACTTTCCCCTGTAAGCGCACGCCGTCAAAGGGAGAGTTTTTGCCTTTCGAGGCAAACTGTGCTGCGTCAACAACCCATTCCCGATTTTCGTCTACCAGCGCAAAATCCGCGTCATAGCCGGGCAGTAACCTTCCTTTAGGAACACTCAGAATCTTTGCGGGCCCCGCTGACATCAGCCGGGATAACAAACGCAGCGGCAGACCGCGCTCCTTCACAAGTATAGTGTAACATACACCAAAGGCAGTTTCCAGTCCTACCATGCCCGGCGAGCCATTTTTCTTATCTTCCTGCGTATGTGGGGCGTGATCGGTAGCAATGGCGTCGACATAGCCGTTTTCAATCGCCCAGATCAGAAAATCCCGATCCTTTTTGGTACGGATCGGCGGGTTGACCCGGTAATCCGTATTGGTAAACCACAAATGGTGGGGTGCTACCTCACAGGTCACCGGCGCCTTGGCAATTTTGCCCGGATCACCTCGCTCATTGCTTCTTCCGTAGAAACATGGCACATATGCAGCCGGGCCCCCAGATATTCCGCTAAATGGATGTGCTGAACAGTGGCAATATTTTCTGCCAGCCGGTAATCGTAAGGGAAATTTCCATGTCCTCCGCATGGGAAAGAATGGTCATCCTCTTCTCTTTGGCGATCTTCATGGCCTGCGCCATCACATGATTGGACATGACCCCTTTGCCATCTTCTGAAATCAGCTTTACCGTACTGTCCAGTTTTTGAGATGCTCTACTGTCCGCCCGTCAAAGCCCTCGGTCACCGATACGCACTGGTGCACGTCCACCAGCCCGATCGACTCCGCTTTTTGCCGCACATAGTGAACCGTTTCCATGTCGCTGCACACCGGATTGGTGTTGGCCATCAAATTCACAGCGGTATAGCCGCCTTTTGCCGCCGCCCGGCAGCCGTTTCGATGTCCTCCTTCTGGGTGAAGCCCGGATCGCGGAAATGGCAGTGCAGATCCACAAAGGAGGGCAGCAGTGTCAACCCGCCGGCGTCAATCACCTCGCCGGTACAGTCCAGTCCCCGCCCGATAGCGGCGATTTTGCCATCCCGCACCAATACGTCGGCAGCCAATTCGGCAGCTTCATCTACCAGTTTTGCGTTTTTGATTAAAAAGTTCCATGCCTTCTCCTGTCCTGATCAGTTTTTATCCTTCAATGGTCGCATCACAGTATTCGCAAATCTTCCCGCCATCTTTCACACGGATGGGCAGCGTCAATTCCAGATTGGAGACACATTTGGGGTTTTTGCAATGCACTGTCCCGTTGGGCCGGGGATTCACGCAGGTCTTTTCAAACATTTTTGCGCCGCATACCGTAGGATATCCTCTTCTCCGCCCAAAAGGCTTAAAATCAACGCCATACGCACATACATGCCATACTGAGCCTGCACAAAATAACAGGCCCTGGGGTCTTCATCTACCGCGCCGGTAATCTCGTTGACAATCGGCATCGGATGCAGGACAATCATATCCTCCTTCGCGTTTTCATTTTTTCCCCGTCCAGGATATAGCTGTCCTTCAGCCGCAGGTATTCCTCCTGAGATGCAAAACGTTCCCGCTGGATCCGGGTCATGTAAAGGATATCCACCTGCCGGATAGCGTCATCCAAATCCGGGTTCAGCGTATAAGAGCAGCCCTGTGCCGCCTCAATCTCCCGGATGACATAATCCGGCACTCTCAATTCTTCTGGTGAAATCAGCACAAAATGAATGTTTTCATACCGGCACATCGCGTGGATCAAAGAATGGACCGTGCGTCCATATTTCAAATCGCCGCACAATCCGATGGTCAAATCATGGAAACGGCCTTTTTTGGTTCGAATCGTGTAAAGGTCGGTCAGCGTCTGAGTGGGATGCTGATGTCCGCCGTCTCCCGCGTTGATAACCGGAATGAAAGAATGCAATGCCGCCACATGGGCCGCCCCTTCTGCCGGATGCCGGATCACCGCAATGTCGGCATAGCAGCTGATCATGCGAATCGTGTCAGCGATGCTTTTTTTCCCCTTTGCGGCAGAGCTGGATGCCGGATCCGCAAATCCCAGCACCTTTCCGCCCAGCCGTTCCATCGCGGCTTCAAAACTTAGGCGGGTTCGGGTGGAAGGCTCAAAAACATGGTTGCCAAAATTTTCCCCACACAGCTGCGCGCATATTTTTCCGGCCTGGCAATGATATCGTCGGTCAGCCGGAACAGGCCTCCAGCTGTTCCACCGTAAAATCGGTGGGATAGATCAAATTCTTTCCCGTCAGCATACAAACGCTCCTTTTTTCCCTATTTTAAACTTTTATTGATCCGCAATCCCGGCGGACACACTGCCACCAGTCATCCGGCTTTTCAAAGGGTCTTCCATAAAAAAAGCTTTCCTATTAAAATAGGAAAGCCAATCTGCGAAAAAAGGAAAAAACGGTCCCCCTTGCTCCCAAGCGAGGATTTGAAAAGAAGAAATACTGCCGCCAAGGACTGGTATCTTTTCATTTCATATGCCAGCGCCATCATCCAAGGACCTCCCATTTTTCACTGTGATCCAAAATTTTTTTTTCAATTATATCATCTCTCATGGATTCGTCAATGCTCTTCTTTACAAAATTTTTACCCAAAATTCCCGGCGGATTTTCGCACCCGAACCAGTGGGCGGCACATCGCCTTTGCAAAGACCGCCTTTATCCATTTCGGGCAGGCAAATCTGCCCGAAAAGGCCGCTGGCTCGCGTACGGCCTAAATCATTACCAAAAAGGCGCGCGGAACCATTCCGCGCGCCAAAAAGAAACAAAATTGTGTTCTGGATCCCTTTTACCGGATGATCTCCATACCACCCATGTACATCCTGAGCGCTTCCGGGATATTGACCGATCCGTCGGCATTGAGGTTGTTTTTCTAAAAAAGCGATTAACATTCTTGGTGGCGCTACCACTGTATTATTGAGAGTATGCGCAAAATAATTGCCCTTCTCCCCTTTAATGCGAATGCCCAAACGGCGAGCCTGTGCGTCTCCCAGATTAGAGCAGCTTCCTACTTCAAAGTATTTTTTTTCTGGCGGGGGCTCAGGCCTCCACGTCGATGCTCTTGACCTTCAGATCCGCCAGATCACCGGAGCAGCATTCAATGTGCGCACCGGGATATCCAGCGTGCGGAAAAACTCTACGGTATAGCTATACAGTTTTTGAACCATTCCATGCTTTCTTCCGGCTCACAAATCACAATCATTTCCTGCTTTTTCAAACTGATGAACCCGGTACAGCCCCTTTCTTCAATGCCGTGGGCACCCACTTCTTTGCGGAAGCAGGCCGAATAGCTGGTCAGCGTCTGGGGAAGCTGTTCTTTCTTCAGCGTTGTGTCGATAAACTTGCCGATCATGGAATGTTCGCTGGTTCCAATCAAATACAGATCCTCGCCCTCGATCTTGTACATCATATTTTCCATTTCCGCAAAGCTCATTACACCGGTAACCACATTGCTGCGGATCATAAAAAGGGCGGCACGCAGTAGGTAAAGCCCTTGCCGATCATAAAATCTCTGGCATAGGACAGAATGGCCGAATGCAATCGGGCGATATTGCCCATCAGATAGTAAAATCCGTTTCCGCTGGTTTTTCTGGCGCTGTCCAGGTCTACCCGCTGAGCCGCTCCATAATATCCACATGATACGGCACCTCAAAAATCCGGCACTGTCGGTTCGCCAAAGCGCTCTATTTCGACGTTTTCGCTGTCGTCTTTCCCAATCGGTACCGAATCGTCGATGATGTTGGGAATAACCAGCATCCGCTTGCGGATTTCCCCCTGCAACATGGTTTCCCTCGCCTGCAATTCTTCCAGCTTGGGCCCAATGCCGGCCACCAATTGTTTTGCTTCTTCCGCTTCTTTCGTTTTCCCCCTGCGCCATTAACGCACCGATTTTCTTGCTGGACACATTGCGCTGGTTGCGCAGGGAATCCGCCTCAGCCGCCGTCGCGCGCAGCTGGGCGTCCAATTCAATCACCTCGTCTACCAGCACCAGCTTTTCGTCCTGGAATTTCTTTTTGATGTTTTCCTTGACGATTTCCGGATTGGTCCGGATGAAACGAATGTCGATCATTTTTATAAATCCTCCTTCAAAAACAAAAGGAATTTTTCGCCCTCGCATATGGGACGAAAAATTCCGCGTTGCCACCCAAATTGTCGAACAAAGCCGTTCGACCGCTTGTTGGTACGATACAGGGTACCGGCCCCCGGCCCTCGCCGGCCGCTTGGAAAGTGGACCGGCCAGATTCGCTGCCGGGCTTGCACCAACCGCCGGCTCTCTATAAGCTGTACTGGCCTTTGTTTTCCTCAAATGCACCTAATTTGAAATTTGGTTGGATTATAGCATATTCTCTCCAGGAATGCAAGAAAAAAGCCTCCCAATTTTCAAAAAAGAGGGTGACAATCGTAAAAAATTGCATGAAATATGTTTTTATTATGAAAAAAACTGTAAAATTAGCACTCTCCTCTTGACAGTGCTAATTTCCCGAGTTATACTAAAGGCGTACCAAAGGAAAGGACGATAAGCTCCTATTCCATAGGCATTCAAAAGGAAAATAAGAAACGGAGGAATGACTTATGATGCCTAGTATTTTGGTGAAAACATGTTTGACGATTGGTTTGACTTTCCGTTTGAACGCAGCCTGTTAAACGGCCGCAACGCCCTGTATGGCAAGCACGGGAAAAACCTGATGAAAACCGATATTCGGGATACCGGATCCAGCTATGAGTTGGACATTGACCTTCCCGGCTTCAAAAAGATGAAATCAAAGCCAAAGTGGAAAACGGTTATCTGACCATCAGCGCCGAAAAGGGCCTGGACAAAGATAAAGAGAACGAAAATGGTTCTTACATTCGACGGGAACGTTATATCGGCCAGTGCAGCAGAAGCTTTTATATTGAGAAGGAATTGAGCAGAAAGATATCCATGCAAAATTTGAGGATGGCATTCTAAAGCTCTCCATTCCCAAAAAGAACAGCCGAAGCTGGAAGAAAACAAATATATCGCTATTGAAGGCTAAAAAAGCCGCAGAGGGCAAGGCATGAAAGAAAAGTATTGCAAATACTCTGATCTTGTGCCAAACAAATGGGAATAAGAAAACTCTATGTGAATGGGAAGCCATTCACATAGAGTTTTTTCATTTCAAATGTTTTAGCGCTCAAAAATGCGTAGACATCACTGAAGGTAGCACGCTTGGAGCCTGGCAGGCTTTCCCTTAACAAGTATTTCCGTTATATAACATCCATCAACTGAACTCGCTTGTCGTCAGGGATCTCGGTGCACACGGTCATTTGTCAACAAATCGTGTATCCGTTTGGGGATGAGCTCCTTGATTTTGCAATCCGCCTGACCTTATCAATGAATTTTCAGGTTCCCGTTTTGCCCGCCTCGGGTTCGGGGTAACACTGCATTTCGGGAAGTGCTGCTTTCAGCCTTTGCCGTTCTTCCTCGCAAGACGTCGACAGGGCGGCATATCACTCATCGGACAGCTTGCCGATTGCGTTGTCCTCATAGATTTTCTAGATAATTTTACTTCTGCAAATCGCGAATCTTAATTCATAGATCACAATTTGTTTTTCCTCATATGTCTATTCAACAATCCTTATTTTCTACCGCATAAAATGCCCTATATATTTTTACGCAGATTTAACCAAAAACGGATAGCCGCTTTATGCGGCACGCTATATAATCGAAAATAGATTGGTGTATTTGTGATAAAAGAAATACAGCGTACACTTTTTACGTTTTCATCAAAAGCGCAACGTTTCATTTAAAAATCGCGTTGAAAAAAGAGATTATCATTTCTTCAAGAAGGAGAAGCCGGCCTATGAAGGTAATCATTCACGACCTTAGCGATGAGATAACCTATACACTGGAAAAACCACATGAGGATTCGGTTGTCATTCACGCGAACAATCAGTATTCTCCCTGTCAGGGGTGCTTTCAGTGCTGGCTGAAGAACGCCGGCTTTTGCATCATGAAGGACTCTTTTGCAGCACATTGGAGCGCTCGTTGGCCTGAGTGACCCGCTGATCATCGTCAGCCGGTGCTGTTACGGAGGATACAGCAGTCCTGTCAAAGCCATTTTGGATCGCGCAATTGGGGATTCCCTCCCGTTCTTTACTTGGCGAGGGGGGCAAACCCATCACATTAGCCGCTATCCGCGCCGGAAGCTGTTGCGAGTTTGCTTTTTACGGGGAATGCACAGAATTTGAACAGGAGACCGCCAAAGAGGTCGTCGAGTGCAACCGGCTGAATCTGGACTATGAGAAAGCGGATGTGACCTTCTTCGAAAATCTCGAGCAGCTAAAGGAGGCCGGCTTATGAAGCTTTTGATCTTGAGTGCAAGCCCCAAGAAAAAGGGCGGCGCCTCCCGTTTCTTCTCAAGGTTATTCCGGCTGTTTCTTCCGGGCGTCCGAAAGAAAGTGGTATCCCTCAGCAGCCGGCGGGATTTCCAGCAGATTCTGGAACTGTTTCCCGACATGGACGCGGTGTGCCTTTTCGTACCTCTTTATGTGGATAGCCTTCCGTCCCATGTAGTGGAATTTCTCATCCAAGCGGAAGAATACTGCAAAGTCATCCCCTGCCGTTTCCGGTTGTATGCATTTTTCCAACAACGGCTTTGTCGAGGGAAAACAAAATCGACCCGCCCTGCATATGCTTCAGGCATGGTGCAAAAGGGCGGGGATCATTTGGGGCGGCGGAATCGGAATCGGCGGCGGAACGATGCTTCAAGTATTGGGGATCGTCTACCCGATCCTAATTGGAATCATCCTGTTGCAAATGGCGTTATCCTTTTTCAGCACCGGCACCGTTTCAGGAGAATTGTGGCGTTCCCTTGCTATCCAGATATTCATATGGCTTTTCTCAACAGCGGCGTGTTGTTCTGTATGGCACGTCTTTCGTCAGCGATTCGCAGGGAGCGAATGGTGGCCGACCAATTTACGCGGGTCATGATACCCTCATTTCTGTTTATCCCTGTCGCGGACATATTTATGATTTTGTCCTCTCTCTTTCATGGCCGCTTTCTCTTCGCACTTCTGAAACGGGATGAATGGCATCGTCAATAGGAGGATAGTTATGGAACACATCATTGTCTACGGCAGCCAATATGGCAGCGCCCGCCGGTATGCGGAAAAGCTGTCGGAGCGAATCAACATTCCTGCGGTCAGCTATAAAAAAGCGCGGGATCTCTCCGGTATGAAAACCATGATCTATCTGGGAAGCCTGTATGCCGGTGGCGTCCTGGGGCTAACGAAAACTCTGCGCGGCCTTTCTACGCGTGACGGATTCAAATTGATTCTCGTCACCGTAGGGCTGTCTGATCCAAATGAGCCGGAAAACCGGGACAATATCCGCGCCTCTTTGCGAAGACAGCTTCCCTCAGGGTTGCTTGACCAGGCGAAGGTCTTTCATCTTCGCGGCGGAATCGATTATCAAAAAGCTCTCTTTCGGTCACCGGGTGATGATGAAACTGCTATACCAATCCCTGCGCAGAACGCCCCTTGAAAAACAAACGGCGGAAAACCGGGCGCTCATAGAGACCTATGGAAAGCAGGTGGATTTCACAGATTTTAGCGCGTTGGAACCGATTATTGGGGAATTTCAGGGGAAACGATATGAACAAGGCTATGAAAAAATATCCTGAAAATCCTTCTAATCGGTCTTGTCACTACCATCGTCCGCATCATCGGCCAGCTTTCGATGCCAGCCGGCGAACAGGCGGTTCTGGCGCCCAGCGTTTTCGCGCGAAATGGCACCATGCCGCTGGCTTTTACTATCTATGGGATTTTTGCTTACTCCCTGATTGCCTCCTTGTTCCTGCTTATCCGGAAACAAATAGGCGGAAATCGAATTTTACAGGGACTGAAATACGGCCTTTCCTGCTGCGCAGTGTGGATTGTTTATCTTTTAGAACCCCTTCCGCATGTGGCGACCATTGATCGGATTACCTACCCGGCAGCTGACAGCTTGGCGCTGATCGTCATGGGCCTGCTGCTTGGACAGCTGTTTGGAACATCCAAATGTTCGGCAGGCTGGCAGAAAACAGCATTCCCTATCCTTCCGGCACTAACCGTGACTGCCTGCTTCTTTGCCGGACGGATGATACAATATCTCATCTTTGGCATTTACTCTTCCTTTGATGAGAAGCCGTTGGAAACGGTACTGTGGTGCTTGTTAACAGGTATTACAATCTCCTGTGTGATGGCGTGGCTGAATCGGCATGTGGACAGCGGCGGCCGGATAAAGCGGGCGCTCATCCTGGGCGGCCTGCTGTTTGGGGTGGATTTGCTTCTCTTCAACTTTTTTATGCCGCTGGTGTTTGATGCCGACATCCTGACCTAATCCTCCGCACTTTCATCGATATCCTGGCGGTAACGGCCGGCTGTCTTGCCTTTCCGAATCAGCGTAAATCAAATCCAAGCGACCGGAGGTGAGGGCGATGCAGAAAAGCGAAGCGCGCGGTTTGGAAAATGGCTGCGGAAAGTTATCGTATCCTACGCGGTGTTTATCGCCATCGGCCTGCTGCTTTCTCTTGTGTCGGCCAGCCGGCTTGGATTGTCTGAAGAAATGTTTTTAAATTTGCGGATGTTCTTCATGTTGTTCGGCCCGATCTATCTTACCCTGATCGTCAAAATTATTTTGACCTTTCTTTCCGCCATAAAAGAGATGACAAAAGACACCGCCGAGGGAAGCCAGGGAATCCTGTTCGCTGTCACCGCTTTGCTACTGTTTGTCAACCTCTCCAATGCCCATACAGTCTCTGACCTTACTGCGGGATATCTCCAAAGTAAAGGGCTGCGGAATCTGGAGAAAAGCAAACGGTATTCCGTGAAAGGCAAGCAGTTTTTAAATATCTTTCTGCCGGTGGACTTTTCCCTGCTGCTTTTGGAATTGTTGACCCTGCTGGTCTGCATTGTCACCTTTGCCCCATTGCCAAGGGCTGCAAGCAACGCATTCATTTTTACGATTGCCCCTGACCGCCCTGCTGCTTTTTCTAGTTTCCTTCTTTCTTTCCCTTATCTCCGGCTACCAGGGGGACAGAGCGGAACACGAAGGAAGGCGCATACAGGAAAAGCAGAAGGCCGTCCAGTCGGATGTTCTGGTGCTGGAAACTGATCTGAATCGCCGGAAACGATATCTCCGGCTGCCGAAGATACTAGTCCTGCTGGTTTGCCCCAGTATTTGCCTGATTTCGGGATTTGTGCTTGCTCTCACTAAGAACTCCCAGGATCTTTGGACCGTCCAGCTGCTGAGGATGCCGTTTTTTTCTTTGATGGTTGCCGCTGTTTTTTTTTTTTTATTCCCCTCCTGATGTATTGGGCCAACTGCTCCGGCACCTCCCTGGTGCAGCGGATTTATCTCACGCAGAACCAGCTGTATTATGCCGGTTACAGCGGCAGCATGGAAGAGCGGGTGGAATTTACCTTTACCCTGCTTCAGCTGAAGAGCTATCGCGTTGGGAAAAGGGCCATCCGCATCCGGGGACAGTTTACAAAAAAGACGAAGGACGCCTATGGAACCTATCAAAAAAGGGAATTTCACCAAAATGTTATGGCTTCCCTCGAACCTTTTCATTGGAACAGGAACGGGCTCTGTTGGAATTTTTACGAGATCAAACAGCGCAGGTTCATTAGCCGCATTTTGCCCGCTTATACAAAGAAGTAAAAATGCGCAGCAAATGAAAAAGCAATCCCCGCGCTGTAAGACACATACTTCTTAATGTGCGGATTTTAATGGTATTTGTAGTGTTTCCGACATATTCCAAGGATAGGAGGTGAATTCGATGTACAAAACGGTGGTCATCAAATATTCTCCCAAAGCAAAAGAAATGGCCGCTAGAGTAGAAGAGACGGCCAACAAGATGGAACAGGAGGGCTTTGAACTAGTTTCCTGCTCCATCACGCCCTCTTCCAAAGGGATCCTGGTTTTCGAAGATCCGGTGAACCGGCACAGGAAAAGTGAGAAATTTCGTTGCAGAAAATTCCCAAAATTGCTTAGCCATTCGGCCCTAAGCAATTTTTTTCCTTTTATAGCGTCCAAAGCAGCGTCCTGTTTATCCTTTGCCGACTCCAAATCCCCAAAATCACCCAAGCTGGCCAGTTGAACTTCTGAAGCATCTACTTTAGCTTCTGGATTTTCCTGATGCCCCCGGATGGTGGCGGGAATCTCGCCGTCCAGCTGGCTTCGCACGCTCTGCGCCCGGAGCAGGCAGACCTGTTCCAGCGTATCTACTGCCAGCTGGTGATCTGCATAAGAACAGAAAGCGGTGGGATCCTTTTTGAACATAGGGGCGCAATCAATTTTTCCGTCTGCCGGAAAGTAACTTCAAATCGCCCGCTTTCAAAATATTCCGAAAGCAGTTTGTCAAAATATGAGTGGTATTTCGCAAAATACTCATTATGCTTCATTAAGTTGTGGTAAAGCGGCCGGTTTAACATGATCTTTCCCTCTGCCGGGGTGTTAATGGGATAGTTGATGAGGATATTGGGATCTTTGATAGGGTCGGTCATACCAAGGGCATAGGTGCCGAAAGCCAGGTTATAATCCCAAGGCAGGATGCTGAGGAGTCCGTCTTCCTCATACAAAAAGTAGTTGTGTCCGGTATGGCCAAGATAGCTGTCCCAATTCATCACAAAAACCTGCACGGTGAAATACCGCAGCACCTCATCCACGTTGACGGCGGTTTCCAGGTTTTCACCGGTAGACAGGGTTTTCAGCGCCTCCATCACCTGTTTCTGATCGGCTTCCGATACCTTGAACTTGGCGTTTTCAAAGATGCCGGGATAGCTGTCCGGGTTATCGTCGATATATTTCAGCGCCACATCGGCATTTTCCTCGTTTAGGGAACGGTAATCGGGCTTATACAGTTTTCCCATAATCATTTCCGAAATTTCGGCGGGCAAAGGCTTCCTCCGGCTCCTCAACCGCCAGAAACAATCCCCAGTCCTCCCCATTGACCGTCACCCAAGTATAGCTGCAAAGGGGCGCAGGCACCCCCATGAACGCCATCATCTCATAGACCATGTAGGTTTTCAGGTAGCTGTTGTCCTGAAAAAGACGCGTCCAGGGAAAATTTATCCAACCCATAGTAATTCCCGCCGTCCAGGAACTGGTCGAATTCCAGCTTGAGGCTGTAGCGCGACAGTCCATATTCTTCCGTCAGGCGCAGGGAATTGTTGCCCTTTGCCCGCAACCCAACATTATGGAACTCCTCTCCGTCGATTTCGACAGTGCAGGCCACATATTCTTCGTCTTTTCAGCGTTCTCGATAAAAACGCTCCAGTTCTCCATTCGAATATCAATGGCGTGCACTCTGCGGTCATCAAACAACCGGGTCGCATATTCCGGGTTGGCGCTGGCCTTGGGAATCCCCAATGGTTCGCCAAGCATCAGCAGCATCGTAAAGAGGACTGCCAAAACCGCTGCGCCGATGCAAATCAGTCGATATACTTATACTTTACCATTGCGTTATCCCATGTAGTCGCCGTTGTAGGAAACCAGCACCACCCGGGACACGCCCGGCATGGCTTCCAGCTCGTTGACAAAGGCGCTGCTGTCCTCTTTCAAACGGACTTCGTAATTCAGTTCCACACAGCCGTTATCCACGCTCTTGCTCTTCAGGTTCAGCCGCCTGACCTGGGATTTGACAAAAATCCGTGCCTGTTCCTCAATCCCGCTGTTTTCACAGTGCACCACCAGGATATAGGGGGAATCCGCTGTCTTCTTTTGGGAGAAAGCAACCAGCACCACCCCGATGAAGATGCTGCCGAATACCGCCAGTGGAATCAGGCCCGCCGCCAGCACGATGCCCGCCGCGATGGCCCAGAACAGGAAGGCGATATCCATGGGCTCCTTGATGGCGGTACGGAAGCGGACGATGGACAGGGCGCCCACCATGCCCAGGGAGAGGACGATGTTGCTCACCACCGTCATAATCAGCAGGGTGGTAATAAGCGACATAGCAATCAGTGTCACACCGAAGCTGGCCGAATACATCACGCCGCTGTAGCTTTTCTTATAGATAAAAAAGATAAATAATCCCAGCAGGAAAGCCAGAACCAGGGCAATCGCCATGTCCAGTATAGAAATACTGGCGATGTTCTCAGAAAGCTGGATTTGAAAATATCCTGAAAGGTCATAAGGCCCTTCCTCCTCAGATAATTTTAATCGAACCGCCGGCACAGGGCGTATTTGGAACAAGCCGCCGCCTGCCTTCCGGGTACCTGCACCGCCATACGGACAAGCTCCGGCAAAAACGCGTCGTATTTGACTTCCAGTATCGTGCCGGGCTCCATGGGCGCAAACAAAAAATTTCCGGATTCAAAAGTCCACACAGCCAAGGCCGGTACGGATATCCCGATCCAAGGTAACTCGTACATTACCGGGTGCATAGAAAAAGGCCTCCCGGTCGTAACGGACGATGGTCTTGGGCTGCAGCCCTTTTCCTTTTAATTTGCTGTAAAATTCCACAAAGAGCGGATCACCAACGTCCAGCAGAAAGTGAATATCGCCTGAAAGTACTTGCTTCACTCTGCTTCGCAGACATCCGCGCTGCGCTTACCGCAAAGTCCGTTTATCTTGTATTTCTTTTCCAGCCGGATAAAGGATGTATCCTCTCCGTAATATCGCAGACGGAATTTTTCCCGCCGGTTGACCCCCATCGATTTTTTCCCGCAGGGCGCTGTCATAGGGCGTATCAAAGTACAGGCTGGTGACCCGGTATGTACCGTCCAGCCCGGCGTTTTTATCGGGGAAACAGCTTCCGGAGCTTTGGGAAAGCACCAGATCTTCCCGCAGGTTGATCTGGTGCTTCAGCTCATGCCGAAGGGAAACGGCTTTTTACCGGCTCAATCGTCATAATCGGAGCCCCGTCATCGTCGTCGCTGTAGTCACTGCCTCCATCATCGTAATTGGTATCTCCGTAGTTGGTATCATTATAATCGGTCACGCCGTCACTGTTGGGGCCATAGTCCGTATCATCGTAGTCGGTCACGCCGTCACTGTTGGGGCCATAGTCCGTATCATCGTAGTCGGTCACGCCGTCGCTATTGGGGCCATAGTCCGTATCATCATAGTCGGTCACGCCGTCGCTGTTGGGGCCATAGTCCGTATCATCGTAGTCGGTCACGCCGTCGCTATTGGGGCCATAGTCCGTATCATCGTAGTCGGTCACGCCGTCGCTATTGGGGCCATAGTCCGTATCATCATAGTCGGTGACACCGCTGCCGGCGATCTGGGGATCCCCTGCGTGTCGAGGATCTTGTGCTCCGCCCTTACGACCTTCCCTGTCACAGCATGAATGTCATATTCATACTCATTTCCGTTCGCGGTGAATTCCAGTTCAAAGATCGGGGTTCCGTCGTCATGATCGAATTCCTTGTCATCGAATACCGCATCCGCTGCATTCACATTCGCCTGGGTTAAAGCAATTTCCTGTGCTTTTTTCCAAAGTGATATAGGAGAAAGCTTCCCGTCTTTTGCATAGGCCGGATCGTAATCGTCATCATCAATGGTTACGATGCCGGAGGATAGGCTCAGTCTTTTCACCGCCTCCTGGGTGCTGGCACTCATATCCGCCAGGAAATTGTCACTGGGAAGCACCGAACCGGGCTCCAGCTGCAGGACAATGTTCTTTTTTGTTGCCGTCGACGTCATCCACAAAATAGCCCGCCTCGTTGATCTCTACAATCAGATCCCGCAGGACCCGCTCGCAGTCTTTTCCGATATAGTCCGGATAAACCTCCACAATGCCTTTTCCGTCGTCGTTCCGGCCGGTCAGGGCGGTGACTTTGCCATCCCGGTTGTATTCGATCTGGATTTCCGGATTGACGCTTAACGTAAGAATGCCCGTCTCTTTCAGTGCTGTTCCTTCCTGCGCCGGCGCTCCGCATCCGGTCAGAAGGACTGTCAAAAGCGATAGCCAGGGAAGAGACCGCTGCGAAAAATTTTCTTCTTGATTTCATGTTAACTGCTCCTCTCAAATGATGTTTGAATTGGCTTTTTGCCTTACATTCATAGATTACGGAAACGGGTCCCCAAAAACGGGGTAAACTGGAAAAATTTTTTGAAAAATTAATCGTCATCCGCATTATCATCATTATTGTCATCGTCGTAGCCGCTGTCGCCGTCATCATCGTCATCGGAATCGTTGTTATCCGGATCATAATCGGTATTCCCGTCCGTATAATCCGTGACCCCGTCGCTGCCGGATCATAGTCCGTATCCGCAGGCGGCGTACTGGTAGACGGCGGTACATAGTTGGTAGAGTTATTGTCGTTTAAGTCGTAATCCGTATCGTCATAATCAGTAGAACCGGAAGATGCCGGAGGTACATTCCCCGGTCGGGACGGCTCGGACGAAGATGGCAGTGTGGATTCCGGCTGAGAAGCGGCCGGCAGAGAGGGGGTCGAAGATGAGCTGTTTTCCGGGCTTTCCTGTCCCTGTCCGTCTTGGTGGTTCGTAATTTCTATTGTAATGGTAATCCGTCCGTCCAAATGCTCCGTTACTTTGGTACGAAGTTCCGTTCCATACTCCTGAAACAGGGCATCGTCCGGGGAATCGATAGAGAAGGAAACCTGGCCGCCCTCGGAAAGAAAGCCCATCTCAATCGCCCGGTCGATCAGCTCGTCAGCGACGGTTACCTTGTCTTTTCCTTTGCTATCGTAGCCTTCCAGCAGCGCTTTCCCCATCTTCATTTATCCCCGTGAGTCTTACAACCGTGCCCTGCCGGTTGAGATCCATCTGCACTGTCGGGTTGATGGTCAGATAGATAGATGAATAGGGCTGCAGATATTTCTGATAATAATGGATGCCAAAGAAAAGCAGAAAGCAGGCCGCAATTGCCGCAATCCCTGCTGATCCAGCGCATATATGCCGTTGCCTTTCAGCCGTTTCTTTCATTAGCACCGGATCGTACACTGTCTGTCCCACCTCATAGCGAAGGTTGGCAGCTTTCAAAAAAGCGTCCATCTTCATCCAGAAGAACCTGCATAGCCAGGGGTGGCATTCCATAACCAGATAGCTCATCGCGCCGCCACCTCCTTTCATCACCTGTTTCAAATGCCCGCGGATGATCTCATATCCGTTGGTATAAATCAGCAGCAGGGCCACCATATATTTGCGGTGCCGTTCCAACGTTTTGCGTTCCGCCACTGCCGGCTGCCAGCTGGCCGATGGGCAGTCTTTTTGTCTTTAAAAGGTCATCTAACAGTTCTGGGTTTCTCCCTAGCGTACTGCAAGGCCTTCCGGCAGGCGTCCAGCGTCCGCTGCTGTTTTTGGACAGTTGTCCGCCACATTGCTGAGATCGACGCCGAATTCCTTCATCTGCCTGGTCAGCTCCTCAGTTTCTATGCGGGTGGCATCCCGTGCCGCTGTTTCTTCGTGTGGATCCTTTCACCAGCACCTCTCCCAGAGTCGTATCTTCTTCCCTCGCCGGTGCGTCCAACGAGATGACGCGGCTGTGCCGCTGTTCCCTGCGGCTGTAGTCGATCAGGCGGCTGCGGATCAGCATGGCATATTTCAGGAAAGCACCACGGTGCAGGAATATCCGATTGCGCCATAGAAGGCTTGATCACGGATGTAACTCATCGTCATGTCCTCGATGGGCGGGCGCTTTAAAAATTTTGCCGTTTCTGTCTTGATAAAAAGGGCAGGTATGTACCGATCAGCCGATCCGCCGCCTGTACATCTTCTTTTGCCGCATAGACCTGTTGGACGATTTTATGTTCATTGTTCATGCAGCAGATTCCTCCCTTATATAGAAATACGGCCCCTGTTTTCTAAAACCGGGGTCGATATGCCATGATTTTTCAAACCGCCTGAATACAATAATCCAAGATAATCATATAATTTATTATATTCAGCTACCATCATAGGCAGGTTAAATCTCCGTAAATTCAACGTAAAGTTGAGAGCGCAACTATTCCTTCCATACTTTTTCTATAATTGTATAAAAGGCACAATCAATAAGCGCGCCATATTGCAGCAAAAAAGAATGAATGCAACCATATAAAAAACTCCCACCTTAACTGTTTTACAGTCTCAGTTAAAGGGGAGTTTTGCTGTATTATGTCTGCACGGTTACCAGCGGGCATACTTGAGCTACTGCTTGATGCCAAGACTCTTCACCTCCGCATCCTGGCGGGCAACTCAGTTTTCTGTGGGATACTTCTTACTAGCGAAATATCATTTTCACTTTCAGTTAAGTTTCCATGTATCGTTTCTTCCCTCCGTCGTGTTTTTATAAGGGACCAGCCCAAGCTGTCACAGCGTCATTTTCTCAGCCGTTTTTTAATTTCCAGTAACGGTAGCCAAAAGATGCGACTGCCCACATATAAATCACAAGCAGGATCAAAAACAGCACCAACAGCACAGGGGCGTCTGCATCTGAACTTTGGAACTGCTCAAAGAGATTTGGCAAAATCAACAGCATCAGGATGATGAGGATCGGCAAATACCGGCCTGCGAATACCCGCCGCATCATATCCAGCCGGGACTCATCGTCACAGAAGATTTCCTCTTCCCCCTGCATTTGAGAAACTGGCTTGCGGAAATAACTGTATCCGCCGAAACCCTGAATATATTCCCAGCCGCAGTCCTTAAACATCTGTACATACTCGTCTTTATGCTTCAACCCTTCTTCGTTATAATCGAGCTGATAAACTACATCCTCAGGGGTGCATTTTTCAAAGTGGTAAAACCCCGGCAGGCTTACTTTCGTAAATTCCCCACCCTTCCGGTGACGTTTTTGAAGATACTGTTCCTCCTTTTTCCCATTCCGCTATCGTAAAGATACGCAGCTGCTTCTTCTCTTTCATTTCAGCGCACCTCCATCATGTTTCGGTATAACCGCTCGATCCGCTTCAGCTCCAGAGCCAGAACCTCTTTGCCCAAGTTTGTTATGGAGTGGATTTTCCGACAAATCCAATTATTCCTGCCGATTACAAAAAGCCGAAGGGGAGACAACTTCCTCACGAAGTGTCTCTTCTAAGAGCAACCTCTCTTTTTGGCCTCTTACTTCCATTTTAGATTGTGGGAAAGAATAAAAAACGGTATACTA
>VOFH01001332.1_pt1 | contig 38000 bp, 53 predicted proteins | sample 5384091 | NCBI WGS metagenome assembly VOFH01 (sample SAMN12384727, study PRJNA508395) | human gut metagenome | isolation source: healthy gut G | host: Homo sapiens
TAGTGGTATGGATATTGCAAGATTTAATTTCTCACATGGTGACCATGAAGAACAGGCAGGTCGTTTTGCATTAGTTAAGAGCGTAAGGGAAGAGATTAACAAGCCTATAGCTACACTTCTTGATACAAAAGGACCAGAAATCAGAACGGGTGTGCTTAAGGATGACAAGAAGGTTACACTTAAGGAAGGTCAGAAGTTCACACTTACAACAAGAGATATTGTAGGTGATGATACTATTGATATGATTACTTATGCAGGTCTTCCAGCAGATGTAGCTAATGGTAATACTATTCTTATTGATGATGGTCTTATTGAGCTTAGAGTAGAAGAGGTAGTCAATGGTACGGATATCGTATGTACAGTAATCAATGGTGGTGAACTTGGTTCTAAGAAGGGTGTTAATGTACCTAACGTAAGCATTAAGCTTCCAGGTATTACAGATAAAGATAAAGATGATATTATATTTGGTATTGAACAGGGATTTGATTTTATTGCAGCTTCATTCGTAAGAAATGCAGCTTGTATTCAGGAAATCAAGCAGCTCTTATGGGAGCATGGTGCTGATATTCCGGTTATCGCTAAGATTGAGAATGCAGAGGGTATTGAAAATCTTGATGAAATTATCAAAGTTGCTGATGGAATTATGGTTGCCAGAGGTGATATGGGTGTAGAGATTCCAGCAGAAGATGTTCCTCATTACCAGAAGGAAATTATCAAGAAGTGTAACGCAACATATAAGCCGGTTATCACAGCTACTCAGATGCTTGATTCAATGATTCGTAATCCACGTCCTACAAGAGCTGAGGTTACTGATGTTGCCAATGCTATTTATGATGGTACAGACGTTGTTATGCTTTCAGGTGAGACAGCTAATGGTAAGTATCCACTTGAAGCATTAAAGATGATGGTTAAGATTGCTGAGACAACAGAGCAGGATATCAAGGGAAGATCTGCAGATATCGCTAAGGTTCACAGCAAGAGAAGCATTTCAAGTGCTGTATGTAACGCAACAGTTCAGACTGCTGATAACCTTAATGCAAAGGCTATTGTATGCCCAACAATTTCAGGATTCACAGCAAGACTTACATCTAAATTAAAGCCAAATGCAGAAATTATCGGCTGCTCACCATATGATAATGTTCTTAGAAAGATGCAGATTTATTGGGGAGTAAGACCATTAAAGACAGCTACAGAGACTTCAACAGATAAGATTATTGAGCACGCTTTAGTTGTATCTGAGCAGGCTGGATATGTAGAAGAAGGAGATACAGTTATCGTATCTGCCGGTATCGCTACAACATCTGATCCATCAGCTAAGAGAGGTCTTACTAATACAATGAGAGTTGTTACACTCTAATATTATAGCTGGTATAAGATATTTCAGATAGTTATATAAGCCCACAAAACCTTGTGAAATTGGTTTTGTGGGCTTGTTTTAAGTTGGTTAGAACACTACATAATTGAAAATATAAAAATTGAATGATATAATAATCGAAAAATAAATATACGTAATTATATATATGCAATGGGAGTGATGTAGATGAGTTTTTGAAACCAATTAAGGAGGTTAGAATAGAATATGCAGCTTGATATTAAAAAAAAAAATAGCAGAATAGTTTGATAATAACATAGGTGTATATTAAAGGATTTGAATATGAGCATAAAAAAGATATTGATATGGCTCCCAGCCATTGTTATGGCAATGATTATATTTGGCTTTTCAAAGCAGGATGGGGAAGAGTCATCAGGGCTAAGCTATAAGGCGGCGGATATTATACTTACAGTGTGTGATAAGGCTGGAATTATAGATTGTAATGAGAATAACAGGGAAAGTATGATAGAGGCGGTGCAGTTTCCAATAAGAAAAGCTGCACATATGACAGAATATGCAATTTTTTCAATATTTGTAATGATTGCACTTATAGTTGATGGGATTAAGGGTGTAAGGATTCCTGTTATATCAGCAGTTATAGCAATAGCATTTGCAGCAACAGATGAGTTTCACCAGACATTCGTGCCAGGTCGGTATGGTTGTGTGTTAGATGTGTTGATAGATGCGGCAGGGAGCATAATAGGACTTATTATAGTATATATTATATATAAAAAATGTATGTAAACATAAAGACGAAAAATGCAATAATATTATTTGATAAAGATATAATGAGTGCAAAAGCACTCATCTTAAAAGTTCCTAACGGAACTTTGTATGTGCTGAAAAGCAGCACAGGAATAAAGATATAATGAGTGCAAAAATATGATATAACGCTTGCAAAATTAGCAACTATATGGTATAAGCTTTAGTAGACATATGATAATTAGGTGTCGAATATCAGAATATAATATTTTATTATGCAATTTTCATAATAAGTTGTATGAGGTTGACAGTAAGATTATCATCTATATTAATATAATGCGATGATGGAAACAAGTAGGCATAACAGTAAGCAACAGAAAGCAGCCGGCTGATGAGAGGCACAGTGGATAGTTATTCTGAATACATTCCGTAGCAGCAAACTGAAAGGCATATAGTGCTTAGTAGGGGCGACGTGTGGTACACGTTACAGTATCAAGGATCATAAGACCCGTTAAGGTGAACAGTGTGAGCTGTTTATGAATAAAGGTGGAACACGGAGCATATGCTTTCGTCCTTTAACAAGGATGAAAGATATGCTCTTTTTTGTTATTAACAGGGTTATGTATCATTTATCAAATAATAACGTAATAGGAACAGGAGAACAGAAATGGCAGAAATGACAGTTTATGACGAGTTAGTTGCAAGAGGATTAATTGCACAGGTAACAGATGAAGAATTAATTAAGAATTTAATTAATAATGGAAAGGCTACATTCTATATTGGTTTTGATCCAACAGCAGACAGTCTTCATGTAGGACATTTTATGGCACTCTGCTTTATGAAAAGACTTCAGATGGCAGGCAATAAGCCTATCGCATTAGTCGGTGGCGGAACAGGTATGATTGGTGACCCATCAGGTAAGACAGATATGAGAAAAATGCTTACACCGGAGCAGATTGAGCATAACTGTGAGTGCTTTAAGAAGCAGATGAGCAAGTTCATCGATTTTTCAGATGATAAGGCTTTATTTGTAAATAATGCAGACTGGCTTTTGAAGCTTAACTATGTTCACCTTTTAAGAGAAGTCGGTGCGTGCTTCTCAGTTAATAATATGTTAAGAGCTGAGTGCTACAAGCAGAGAATGGAGAGAGGTCTTACATTCCTTGAATTTAACTATATGATTATGCAGAGTTACGATTTCTATATGTTATACCAGAAATACGGTTGTAATCTTCAGTTTGGTGGAGATGACCAGTGGAGCAATATGCTTGGTGGTACAGAACTTATCAGAAGGAAGCTTGGTAAGGATGCTTCAGCTATGACGATCACACTTCTTCTTAATTCAGAGGGTAAGAAGATGGGTAAGACAGTAAGCGGTGCTGTATGGCTTGATCCAGAAAAGACTTCTCCATATGAGTTCTACCAGTATTGGAGAAATGTAGCTGATGCAGATGTATTAAAGTGCATCCGTATGCTTACATTTTTACCACTTGAGCAGATTGATGAAATGGATAAGTGGGAAGGTGCACAGCTTAATAGAGCTAAGGAAATACTTGCATTTGAACTTACTAAGATGGTTCATGGTGAGGAAGAAGCTAAGAAGGCAGAAGAAACAGCTAAGGCTATATTTACATCAGGTGATGCGGCTAATATGGCAGCAGTTAAGCTTGAAGATGATGCCTTTACAGATGGAAGCATTGATATTGTATCGTTAATTCACGCAGCAGGTCTTGCAGCTACTAAGTCAGAAGCAAGAAGAGTTGTCTCACAGGGCGGTGCTTCTGTTGCAGGTGAAAAGGTATCTGATATAGCAGCAAAGTTTGATAAAGAATTCTTTGCTGGTGATGGAGTAGTTGTTAAGAAGGGTAAGAAGTCATTTATAAAGGTACAGGCATAATATTGTAAAATGTTTCAGAGCCGGCAGTAATACTGCTGGTTCTGGAGAGTTAAAGAGTGAGGATAAGTATGAAAAAGAGTGAAATTACCTTTATAAGGCTTATGAGCCTTGCGTTAATTATGGTTATAAATGCGGCTGTATTATTATTTTTTGTAGGGGAGCATACATTTCAGAATATACTTAACAGAATGAATAGTAATGTATATGATGGCGGTACGCTTGATACATCAATTTATAATTATTATTTTTATGCTGGTTTTGGGAGCATATATAAGATTATATTTCCAATAACGATATTACTGCTTGTGACTGCGGCGGTATGTGTATACAAAAAGGTGAGTATGGCATCAAGGTTGTCAATAGCTGCTAATATAAGTGCATTTATAACAGGTGCGTTATTGTTATTTGCAAGAATAACAGAAAGTTCAAAAGGTGTTCATATATTTATAAATAGCTTTTATATGAATAAATCGGATATTGGTAATATACAGACAGTACAATTAATGTCCAGAATACCAATAGCTTATACTCTTGTTATGGTGTTATCAGTATTAGGACTTTTAATGGTTAAGAGCAGTACAATAACAAAGCTAAAAATATATAATGATAAGATGGCATATAATAATGCTGTTATATATATATTCCCTGCATTATCAGGTTTTCTTATACTTGAAGTTATTAGAAATCTTGTTATTTCAAGAGTGGTGATGTTATCATCAGATGAGTATATACAGACTGTAGCCGGATATATTCAGGACTATTATATTGGAAGTAAATTCTATTTTAACTGGTCGTGGCTTATTATATTTACTATTGTAACCTGCGTTGCAATATTATTAAATAATAATAATAAACTTATGATTATTGAGATAGCTGTATTTAGTATTATTGTTATTATTCCATCCGTTATATATGCGTTTAATCCGCCATCATTATTTGGATACCTTACAACAGATAATACGCTGTGTGATTTAACAGAAGCTGCATTTGTATGGTATCTTGTAAGAATGAGCGTATCATTAATCACAGGCATAATATTTATTGTATTGGTCGTTAATGAAAGAATTAATATAAAGTGTATGTATATAATAGCAGGCACATTGCTTGTGTTAAGTCTTGCTATGCTTATTGTGGCAGGATTAAACAGGGCTTCGCTTTCAGTTATGTATATGCTGTGTGCTGTGGCTGATGTTATAGGAGTTATAGTGTTAGCTGTTACAGGGTTAAGGACTTTAAGTTAATTAAATAAAAAGCTGGCTGTCCAGAAAACATTTATATGATAAAGTCATATAAAGCTTTCAGACAGCCAGTTTTTTATCAGCCAGTAACTTCTTTAATGCCGTTAATATCAGCTATGGCGATAAGAGAGTAGTTAGTGTAATATACAACAAAGCCCGGTTTGGCAGCGGCAGGCTTTTTGACTTCTTTCTTTAATACATAATCGACTTCAACTTTATCAAGGTCGCGGCCTTTAGAGTAGTAGGCTGCAAGTGCGGCAGCTTCCTCAAAGTTCTGTCGGGCAGTTCCTTGCCGTTAGTCTTAACTATAACGTGAGAACCAGGCATCTGCTTGGCATGAAACCACCAGTCACTATTAGAAGCAAATTTAAAGGTTAGTTCATCATTCTGAAGATTATTCTTGCCGACATACATATCAAAACCGTCTGATGATATATAGTGCAGAGGTTTGTTGTTCTTGTTATCCTTGCTTTTGGATTTGCTGTTCTTCTTGATATAGCCGGTTATGATAAGTTCTTCTTTAATATTATTAAGGTCATTCTCAGTAGTTGCAATATCAAGGGCATTTATTATTGATTCAAGATACATAATCTCATCTTTAATCTCTTTGATAAGTCTTACACCAGCTTCATAAGTACGTTTTAATTTGTTGTATCGTGCAAAATATTTATTCGCATTCTCAATTGGTGTCAATGTATCGTCCAAAGGAATAGAGATTTCTTCGTTAGTGTAATAATTAAGAGCTGTGAAGCTTTTTTGCACCAGACTCGATATTGTAGCCGTATGTGTTGATTAGCTCTCCATACACTCTGTATTTGTCACGTTTTTCAGTATCCTTTAACTGTTTTTCCTGAATATCAAGCTTTTTATAAGAACGCTCAAGATGAGTTGTAATTATTCTTCTTATATCAGTCGATTTCTGGTGAATTCGTGTTCTTACTTCTTTTTCGTGATAATAACCGATAAGACATTCACTTATTGAGGTGTAGCTTTCGGATTTATCATACATAGTAAGAGAAATAGCGGCAAAATCTGTGGGTGCACCGTTATAATATACGATGTTAGGGCTGAAACTTCCATTTGCCACGTCATCAATAATAGCCTTGAATGCTTCAAATAGAGCTATGCTTTCAGCACTGGACAGACAGTTGGCTGGTTTGGCACTGTCAATATGTGCCCTGTGGCAGACTTCCTCTGATATGCAGGTGCTTATTCCGGTGTAAGCACTGCTTAAGGCTTTGGTTTCATTAAAGGTATTAAAATCCATATTCATCGGATTGTGCTTGTTAGATGTATTAGGAATAAAATATTCCCTTCCTGGAAGAACTTCTCTGACAGAGCTTATCTGTGCTGACACATGCTTAATACTGTCTAATATTGTGTTATTGTCATCGCATAATATGATATTGCTGTGTTTGCCCATAAATTCTGTGATTAAATGCTTACGGCAGAGGTCACCTAATTCATCTAAATGTTCAATTTCAATATCAATTATTCGCTCAAAAGCGGGTTGTGTTATTGATATAATTCGTCCGTTATTGATGTGCTTCCTAAGAAACATAACAAAGTTAGGTGCAAGCTGGGGCTTGGCTTATTATCTTTAGTCATATATGCAAGCGGAAGTGAAGCATTTGCAGATAATACAAGCCTGTATTGTCCAGAATTAGCCTTTATGGTAAGTAAAAGCTCATCATTTTCTGGCTCTGCAATCTTATATAATCTTCCACCAAGAATTGTGTTGTTTAAATCGTGTACAATATTCGCTATTGTAATTCCATCAAAAAGCCATAATACTCCATTCTGGCGTATTGGTACGCCATTAATACTTTAGAATAAATGATAGCACATTTTATAGATGTTGTCTTGTATGGTTAAAGTAAAATTGATATAATTAGCAGTTGTAATTAAAAGTTTGATATGTAAGTTGATGTTTAATAAGCGATGTATTAAACTACATTTAGTATTAAAATATTTTTTAATGTTATCAACAATGAATAAATGAAATGAGGACACTTTGATGATAAAAAGTATGACTGGCTTTGGAAGAAGCGAGATAGAGAGAGGCAACCGTAAAATAACAGTAGAGATTAAGTCGGTGAACCACAGATTTCTTTGAGAACAGTATAAAGATGCCTAAAAAGCTTAATATATTTGAGGCAAGAATAAGGGATACAATTAAGAAATATGCATCAAGGGGAAAGATTGATGTATTTATTACATACGAGGATAATTCAGAGAGCAATGTAAGCCTTAAGTTTAATGAAAGCATAGCACGGGAATATATGAATATATTCAGACAGATGGAGGAGCGTTTTAATATAAGAAATGATATTACTGTTGGAGCTTTATCAAGATACCCAGAGGTTATCACAATGGAAGAATCGCAGGAAGATGAAGAAGAATTGTGGAACTTTATTAATGAGGCAATAGAAGAAGCCTGCAAGGGGCTTGCTGATACAAGAATTATTGAGGGTGGGAACTTAAAGAAGGATCTTTTGTTAAAGTTAGACCATATGGAGGAGCTTGTTTATTATATTGAAACAAAAAATCCACAGATAATAGAAGATTATAAGAAGAAGTTAGAAGCCAAGATGGAAGAAATCCTTTCAGCTGCTGATATAGATAAGAACAGGATAGCTTCTGAGGTGATTATATATGCTGATAAAGTATGCGTAGATGAGGAGACAGTAAGATTAAGAAGTCATATTGAACACGCAAGAAAATGCCTTAACGAAGACGGAGGGATTGGAAGAAAGATGGATTTCATAGCACAGGAGATGAACAGGGAAGCCAATACAACTTTATCTAAGGCGAATAATATAGAAATATCAAATGCAGCTATAGATTTAAAGACAGAAATAGAAAAAATAAGGGAACAGATACAGAATATAGAATAAAAAAGCTTGCACGAATCGGTGTATTTCTGTATAATAACTTGTACACCTATGCTGTGTGCGTGCCAACAGGTATTTACAGATTGGAGAATAGAGATGAAAGAGAAAGGTTTATTACTTGTAATTTCAGGTTTCTCAGGAGCTGGAAAGGGAACTGTAGTTAAGAGATTATTAGAGCTTCATAATGATTATGCTCTATCTATCTCAGCGACAACCCGCTCACCAAGAGAAGGTGAACAGAATGGAAGAGAGTATTTCTTTAAATCAACAGAAGAATTTGAGAGTATGATTGATAATTCTGAATTGATTGAGTATGCAAAGTATGTCAGCAACTATTATGGAACACCTAAGGCATATGTCGAGGAACAGCTTGAAGCAGGTAAGAATGTGATACTTGAAATCGAGATTCAGGGTGCACTTAATATTAAGAAGATGTATCCAGATGCAGTTCTTTTATTCATTATGCCACCAAGTGCAGAAGAATTAGAGAGAAGACTTGTAGGACGTGGAACAGAAGATGAAGCCACAATAAAGGCAAGACTGCAAAGAGCCAGTGATGAGGCTAAGGGCGTAGAGAATTATAACTATATAGTTATCAATGATAAAGTGGATGATTGTGTTGAGGCAATTCATTCTATAGTTAACAGTGAGAAGAGAAAAGCAGTTAACAATATGAGTTTAATTAATAATATTAAAGAAGAGCTTAAAAGCTTATGAGAAAGGAGAATAATAATGTTACATCCATCATATTCAGAATTAATGGCAGTTGTTAATAGTGAGGTAGAGGACGGCGAACAGCCAATCGTACAGAGCCGTTATTCAATTGTTAAGGCTACTGCCGCAAGAGCTAAAGAGATTATTGATGCAAGAACAATAGAGGAGAAGGTTAGAAAGGCTCGTATTGAGGCTGAGAACGCTCCAAAGGAAAAGGAAAAGGATAATAAGGATAAGAAGAATGAGCCAAAGCCGCTTACAACACCAGATGAGGCGAGAAAGCTTCAGATAGGAACACCTCTTATCGATAATGCAGAGAATATGAAGCCACTTTCAATAGCTGTAGAAGAGTTATATGAAGGCAAGGTTAAGATTGTCAGCAATGGCGATGACAGTGAAATTATGTAATTTCAGATTTTGATTTTATGCATGGATATTTGCTGATATAATGATTACTGCATAATATTGTCATTTGTAATATTAATAATAGAATTTACAGGCTGTTGCATTTTATATGTGACAGCCTTTTTGATGTTGGGAGGTAACATAAAAGTTATGGGAAGTAATATATATGATGAGAAGAAGCGTGTAATTAACTGTGAAAGTGCAGAAAAATGTGGGAGCTGTGCCTATGCAGGAATGAAATACGATAATGAATTAAAGATAAAGCAGGGATATGTAGACAAACTTTTTAAAGACATCTGTCCAGTAGATAAGATAACAGGAATGTACAGACCAGTGCATTACCGTAACAAGGTTCACGCTGTTGTTGGTGAAGATAAGAATGGCAATATTATAACGGGAACATATGAAGAGAACAGCCACAATATAGTACCTGTATCTGACTGCCTGCTTGAAGATTCACACTGCAGTAGCATTATAGCTACATTAAGAGATTTATTTAAGTCGTTTAAATACAAGCCATATAATGAAGATAAGGGAACTGGTTTTATAAGGCATATTCTTTTAAGAAAAGGCTTTTTCAACTAAGGAGATTATGCTTGTTATTGTGACGGCTGATGTTGCATTTCCGTCTAAGACACATTTTCTTAAAGCATTAAAAGAGAAGCACCCAGAGATTAATACAATCGTACAGAATGTTAATAAATACAATACAAGTATGGTGTTAGGACCAAGAAATATAGTGCTTACAGGCAAGGGATATATTGAAGATGTGTTATGTGGCTACAGATTTAGAATAAGCCCATCATCTTTCTATCAGATTAACCACCAGCAGACAGAAAAGTTATACAAGGCGGCGATAAATATGGCTGGAATAACTAAGAAGGATACAGTTATTGACGCTTATTGTGGAATAGGAACAATAGGAATAGCAGCTTCTGCCAAGGCAGGACAGGTTATAGGGGTTGAGTTAAATGCAGATGCGGTAAAAGATGCAGAGGTCAACGCTAAGATTAACAATATAAAGAATATTAGATTTGTGAATGATGATGCTGGAAAGTTTCTTGTTGAATATGCCACACATAAGAGGGCTGATGTTGTTATAATGGATCCTCCAAGAAGTGGCAGCAGTCAGGAATTTCTTGAGTCGGTACTTAAGATTAAGCCAGAAAGAGTTGTGTATGTATCGTGCAATCCAGATACTCAGAAAAGGGATGTTGATATGCTTATGAAAGGTGGATATAAGGTTTTGGAGTGCAGACCATTTGATATGTTCCCCTTTTTGTGACCATGTGGAGACGGTAGTGTTATTGTCCAAACTTGATGTCGATAAGCATATAGATGTTGAAATTAAGCTGGATTAGCTTGGATTGATTCATTAAGTGATGAAGAATTATTTAAACCACATATGAGAAAATGGGCTGATGATGCGACTAAAACAGCAGTGTGGGAAGTTTATAAGTTTATTTATGTGAATACTGTAGCTCCTTTTAAAACTTTCAGGAACAAAATTAGAAAATGGAAGAAAATAGTATTATAAATTACAGACAGTAAAGTTAAAAATTTCATAAATAGGTTATCAAAGGCGATAGAAAAACTATCGTCTTTTTATTTGAAAAAGAAGCATATCCCAGAGGGCTGCTTCATCAATTTTTTCGTAAGTGTCCGTACACTTACTGTGCTTACTCATATACTAATAGATCATATACTAATCGTGTAAGAACAATTTTAAGCATAATGCTTATATTATTATACCATAGTTTGGAAAAATAAAAAATTATATTTCATAAACGTTTCATAAAAAGCTATGTAGAATGTTATTGAAAGCAGTTATGAAATACTAAAAAATAGAAAGGAGTAGTTAGTAAAGTGATAAAAAATGCTATAGCATATATTACAAGAAAGAGAAATCGAACTTTAATAATTTTTATCATATTGACTATAGTTCTATCTTGTTTGTATTCTTGTTTAACAATAATGAAATCAAGCAATGAAATAGAAAAGACTTTATATGAAAGTTCTAATTCTTCAATTTCAATAACAAAAAAAGATGGTAAATATTTTAACGTTAATCAATTTAAAGATATTGAAAAAATAAAAGAAGTTGAAAAAATAATAATTCAATATGATGGATTAGCAAAACTAAAAGATGCTAAAGTAGTTAGCGGAGAACAAAGAATAAATAGAGAAGATTTATCTGACGAATTTAAGAATGTTGTTTCATTCGAAGCTACAAATAATACTAAAAGAAATATTTTGTTTAGCAGTAGAGTGTTTACAATTAAAGAAGGAAAAAATATAGAAGAAAATGATAAGAATTCAATTATTGTTCATGAAGAATTTGCTAAACAAAATAATCTAAAATTAGGTGATGAAGTTGATCTTGAATTACTTGACATTGAAGAAAGTGAAAAAATAAAAAGTCATAAATTTAAAATTATAGGAATCTTTTCTGGTAAAAAACAAGAAACATATACAGGATTATCTTCTGATTTTAGTGAAAATATGGTGTTTGTAGATTATTCAACAAGCCAAGAGATATTAAATAAATCAGAAAATAACAAAATTGCAAATAAAATTTTAATGTATTCTAGTAGCGCAGAATCTACAGACTTAGCCTTAAACAAATTGAAAGAGCTTAAGATTGATGAGTCAAAGTATTTTGTTCAAAAAGATTCTAATGCATTTGAAGAGTCTTTAGAGTCAGTGAGTGGAATAAAACATATGATAAAAATAATGACTTATTCTATTATGTTAGGCGGGATTATTGTTCTTTCATTGATTTTGATTCTATGGTTAAGAGAAAGAATTTATGAAATAGGTATATTTTTATCTATTGGAACATCTAAGATACAAATTATAATGCAATTTATATTCGAGTTATTATTCATATCGATACCAAGTATAATATCTTCCTTATTTTTAGGAAATGTATTGATAAAAGTAATTGCAGGTGGATTAATTAACTCAGAGAACTCAATGATTTCTGGTGGAAATTTAATAAATGATAGTAGTTTTGTGTTAAATATTACAACACTTGGACAAAGTTATTTAATATTAATAAGTATTATTGTTTTATCAGTTGTATTTGCTTCTTCATTAATATTAATCAAGAAGCCTAAAGAAATATTATCAAAAATAAGTTAGGAGAAAATTATGGAAATATTAGAAATAAAGAATGTATCATATAGTTATGCCAATTCTAAAGAAAAAGTTTTGTCAGGAGTAAATCAAAATTTGAACTTGGGAAGTTTTATGCGATAGTAGGAAAGTCAGGAGCAGGAAAATCTACACTTCTTTCCTTACTTGCTGGACTTGATAAACCTCAAACAGGACAAATATTGTTTAAGAATGAAGCTATACAAAAGAAAGGATATAGTAATCATAGAAAAAATAATATATCTTTAGTGTTTCAAAACTATAATTTAATAGATTATTTATCGCCGATTGAAAATATTAGATTGGTGAATAAATCAGCAGATGAAGGTATCTTGTTTGAACTGGGCTTAGATAAAAAACAAATAAAAAGAAATGTTATGAAATTATCTGGTGGACAGCAGCAAAAGAGTAGCTATTGCCAGAGCATTGGTATCAGATGCTCCAATAATACTAGCTGATGAGCCTACTGGTAATCTGGATAGTGTTACTGCTAGAGAAATAATTAATATATTAAAGACATTAGCTAAAGATAGAGATAAATGTGTAATAGTTGTAACACATAGTAAGGAAGTAGCAGATTCTGCAGATATTATTTTAGAACTAAGTGGTAAAAAGTTGAAAAAAGTAAATAAAATGAATTTGGAGGTTGAATAATGATAAAAATGCATTTGCTTATGTAACTAGAAAAAGCTTAAAATCAATAATTATTATGTTAGTCATTTTGGCTATGTCAACTTTAAGTCTTATAAGTTTATCTATTAAAGATGCTACGGACAGAGCTTCAAAAGAAACATTTGCTAATATAACAAATAGTTTTTCTATGGAGATAAATAGACAGGTAAATCCAGGAACACCTAGAGGTGGAGGAAATGTAAAGGGTGAAGATATTAAAAAGATATCTCAAACAGATAGTATAGACTCTTATGTAAAAAGAATAAACAGTGTTGCAGATTTAGTTGATTATGATATTATTGAAACTAAAGAGACTCTTGCGAATCAATCGCCTAAAAGAGCGAAGAATTTTAAAAGAACAGTGATGTTAACCGGAGTTAACGACTCATCAAAAGAAACAAAATTTGTATCAGGAGCATATAAATTAGTAGAAGGAAAGCATTTAGAAAATGAAGATAAAAATAAAATCTTAATGCATAAAGATTTGGCTGAAAAAATAATCTTAAAGTTGGAGATAAGATAAAAATAAAATCTAATTTATTTGATGCTGATAATGAGAAAGGTGCAGACGAAACAGTAGAAGTAGAAATTAAAGGTCTATTCGATGGGCATAATAGCGGTGGAGTAAGTGCAGCACAAGAACTATACGAAAATACATTAATCACTGATGTTCATACAGCTGCTAAAGTTTATGGTAATACAGAAGATACAGCTGTATACCAAGATGCAACATTCTTTGTAAAAAGGTGATAAAAATCTTGATAGTGTAATAAAAGATCTTGGGAAATTAGATATAAATTGGAGAGCATATAATTTGATTAAAAGTTCATCAAATTACCCTGCATTACAACAATCTATATCAGGTATCTACTCAATTTCAAATAAATTATTTGTTGGCTCATTAATATTTGCAGGAGTTGTAGTTTCATTATTATTATTCTTATGGATGAATGCCAGAAAGAAAGAAATAGCAGTATTACTATCATTAGGTATATCAAAATTAGAAATTTTTGGTCAATTCCTAATTGAGATGGTATTTATATCAATCCCCGCATTCGTTGGTTCTTATTTCTTAGCTCAATATACAGCTGATAAGCTTGGGAATAATATATTGAATAAGGTTACTGGTGATATAGCTAAACAAATAGCTAGACAATCTGCATCTAGCCAATTAGGTGGTGGTGCAGAAGCTGAAGGATTTAACAAGACATTATCAAGTTTAGATATAAATGTATTACCTAAATTCATAATTTATGTAGTTATATTTATGAGTTTAGTACTGCTTGTATCTTTGATTATATCTTCTTTCAATATATTAAGAAAGAATCCAAAAGAATTATTAATTGACAATAAATAATTTTTGGTGCTGAAAAGCACCAAAAATTTTTTGCTTTTCAATACCCAATAATATGCTGTACAATATAAGCGAATATGCTTAAGTGGAGGTATACATGAAAATATTAACCGTTGAAGATGATAATATAATAAGAGAGGGGATAAGTGAATATCTTTCAGAATTTGGATATACAGTTATTCAAGCTAAAGATGGAAGAGAAGCATTGTCAAAATTTAATAGCGATATAAATCTGGTTATCTTAGACATTCAGATACCTTTTATTAATGGTTTAGAAGTGTTGAAAGAAATTAGAAAGAAAAGCAATTTGCCAATTCTAATCCTGACTGCATTTAGTGATGAAGAATATAAAATCGATGCATTTACTAATTTGGCAGATGGATATATAGAAAAGCCATTTTCATTGCCGGTCTTAAAGGCCAGAATAGATTCTTTAATTAAGAAGAATTATGGACATTTAGAGAAGTTTGAATATAAGAATCTATCAGTTAATTTTAATAGCTATACAGCTAAAATAAATGGAGAAGAGATAGATGTAAATGCAAAAGAACTAGAAGTATTAAAATGTTTATTGGATAATAATGGACAGGTGTTAACAAGAATGCAAATTATTGATTATGTATGGAAAGATAGCGAAGAAATTCCTTATGATCGGGTAATAGATGTATATATAAAAGAACTTAGAAAAAATTACAATTAGACTGTATAACTACTATAAGAAATGTAGGATATAAATTGGAGAGAAAATGAAAAAATAAAGATATTTCCCAAAATGTTCATACAAATATTTTCTGTTCTTGCAATAATAATTATATTAGTTCATTCATTAGTTTATTTTATCTTTCCTAAAACATATTTGGAGACAAGAAAAGAAAAGATCCATAATATTGCAAATGAAATTTCTAGTAATATGAATGGAAAAGAAATAAAATACATAGAACAAACTTTGGAGCTTTATTCGAAGAGTAGTGAAATAAAAGCATTTATAAGAGAAAAAATAATAAAATGAAATACAAATCAAAAGATGATATAAATGTTAATTTAGAAGGTGATAGTAATTCTTTGATAATTGAAGAAAGAGAAATAACGCTTAATGATGGTGAAAAAATAAATCTACAATTTGTTTCTACAGCTGATATGCAAAAAGATGCGAAAGATTTAAGTATTAAATTTTTACCATATTCTTTATTTATATCAATTTTATTTTCTGCTATTATTTCTTTAATTTATGCAAAAATAATAAAAAATAATATACAGGAAATAAAAATTGTTACTGATAAAATGATGGAACTTGATAAAGAAACGCGGTTAAAAGTTAATTCTAATGATGAAGTTGGAGAATTAAAACAACAAATTAATGATTTGTATTCTACTTTATTAAGAACAATTGATAATTTGGAATTTAAAAATAAAGAAATTTTAAAATTAGAAAAGTTAAAATATGACTTTTTTAAAGGTGCATCCCATGAACTTAAAACTCCTCTTGCTAGTCTTAAAATAATACTGGAAAATATGAAATACAATATTGGAAAATATAAAGAAAGAGATATTTATATTAATGAATGTATTGACATCGTTGATAGTTTAACAAAAAATATTTCTCAAATATTATCAGTTCATTCTATAGAAAATTTGAATAATGATGAAGAATATTTGAAAATAAATGATACATTAGAAGACATATTAAAAAAAGTATGAAATATTAGCAAATCAAAAGAAAATAACTGTCAATAATTATATATTAGATGAGAATATTTATATAGGAAAAACAGCGTTAAAGATTATTTTATCTAATTTGATTAGTAATGCGATAAAATATACTGATGTAAATGGGGTAATTAATATTGGGATAGTTAATGATTGGTTATATATAGAGAATACATACGGTAACAATAAAATTTCGAATATGGATAAAATATTTGATGTTAAATTTGATTTAAATAAGGAAAATAGTAATGGATTAGGCTTATATATTGTAAGTAATATTCTGAATAATTACAATATGGAATATAAAGCATTGCAGGATGAAGAATTTTTTATCTTTAAAATTAAAATATTTTCTTAAACAAGATATAATTTTGCAATAGTTATTGAAAAAATAGAGACTTATTATGTAGCGCTTACTGAAAAACAAGCAGATAAAAAGTTGAAGAGTCAGAGGGAGAGTCATTTTTACAACCAACAGATGGTAATGTATTTGTAAGCTGTGAATTTGAAATCGTAAATAATTCATCAAAAGAGATTAATGTTAGTTCATTAATAAGTTTTGAAGCGTACTGCAATGATTATTCAACATCAGTAAGTCTTTCTGCTTTATCAGCATTTTCTGATAAAAATCAGTTAGATGGTACAGTTGCGCCGGGTAAGAAGATGAATGGAATTGTTGCTTATGAAGTGCCAGCAGATTGGTCAAAATTAGAAATTGAATATTCACCAAGTTTCTGGGGAAAGGCTATGAAATTTGTGGCTGAACATAATTAAATAATTACAAGGATAATAACCTCTGATAGAATAATTTCTGTTGGAGGTTATATTTTATAAAAAGATATAGAATGGAGATTTGATATGAATAAAATATTTTATTGCAGAGTGGGTTGGATGAGGTCATATTGTGGAGCAGTTGATGAAAAGCCGGTTAATGGAGGTTCATATAATAAAGATTAGGTTGGTATAAAGATGCAAAAGTGTTTAAGCAACTGCAAAAAAGATATTCCAGAAGATGCAATGGAAGAAAGAGATAAAACTTATAATATATATAATATATATGCAGAGAAGGTGGTGCTGCTGGATGTTAATGATAGAAAATATATTGTCAAAGGTATGGGACAATCAAATATATGGTATGGAAATGAAGATGAAAATAAGAAAGTTGAGAAAATAATAGAAACATATGAAAAAGATAAAATTAATAAAGTTACTGAAATAGAAAAAATACACAGAGGAATTGGAATGAAAAGAAAAAGAAGCGGTTGTCAAGGTAAGAATTAATCAGGACAAGTTCAGAGAAAAATTAATAAATAAATATAAAAAATGTTGTCTGTGTAATGTTAATATGAATGAATTGTTGGTAGCAAGTCATATTAAACCGTGGAGTATAAGTGATGCAAATGAAAAACTGGATATACATAATGGTCTGTTAATGTGTCCTAATCACGATAAGTTATTTGACAGAGGTTATATTTCATTTGATGATACTGGCAGAATTTTAATTTCTGAAAAGTTAGATGATAATAACAGAATGTATATGAATATAACACCTACGATGAAAAATAGATATTACAGAAGAGAACATAAAGTATATAAAATATCACAGGAAAAATGTATTCATTGAAAAGTAGATATTAGTATTATGTCAGGAAATTATTTCTATTTATAAATTAAGAAAATGTTGTATAAACAACAGAAAATTAAATCTCCATTAAATATAATGTGCGTGTCGGGTGCTAAAGTGCCAGGATAAATAGATTATAATAATGGAGAGTAAATATATGGATAATAAAATGTTTTGTTTTCAGTGTGAGCAGACAGCAGGATGTTCAGGTTGTACAGGTAATGCAGGTGTATGTGGAAAGGATGCATCTACAGCAAAGCTTCAGGACGAGCTTACAGGTGCACTTATAGGTCTTGTTAAGACTTGTGGAAGCAGTACTAAGACAGAGAATACAGACAGAATAATAATCGAAGGTTTGTTTACAACAATAACTAATGTGAATTTTAATAATCAGACATTACAGGATATGATTGATAAGGTTCATAATGAAAAGAATATTATATCACCAGGCTGTAGTGCCTGTGAGGCAAGATGTGGCAATACAGATGATTATGATATGAATGAGATATGGACTGCAGACGCTGATATACGTTCATTAAAAATCACTTATCCTTTTTGGAGTAAGAGGAATGGCAGCTTATGCTTACCACGCAATGGTGTTAGGCTATACAGATGATACAGTTAATGAGTTCTTCTACAAGGCTCTTTCATATATAAGCTTTGATTTGGACGAGAGCCAGCTTCTTCCTGTAGTTATGGAAGTTGGTGAAGTTAATTTGAAATGTATGGAACTTTTAGATAAGGCTAATACAACAAGTTATGGAAATCCTTCACCGGTAAAGGTTACTTTGAATGTAGAAAAAGGACCATTTATTGTTGTAACAGGACACGATTTAAAAGATCTGGAACTGCTTCTTGAACAGACTAAGGATAAAGGAATAAATATATATACACACGGCGAAATGCTTCCAGCACACGCATATCCTAAGCTTAATAAATATCCTCATTTAAAGGGTAACTTTGGTACAGCGTGGCAGAATCAGCAGAAGGAGTTCGATGCAATTCCGGGAGCTGTATTATTTACAACTAACTGCCTTATGCCAGTTAAGAAAAGCTATGAAGACAGGGTATTTACAACAGAGGTAGTGTCATATCCACAGATGGTGCATATCGGGGAAGATAAAGATTTTACACCTGTAATCAATAAGGCACTTGAGCTTGGCGGATATAAAGAAGACCAGCATAGAACAGGCATTAATGGCGGAGAGTATGTGATGACAGGTTTCGGACATTCAGCAGTGCTTTCCGTTGCTGATAAGGTAATAGAAGGTGTTAAGAATGGGTCAATCAGCCATTTCTTCTTAGTAGGAGGTTGTGATGGTGCAAGACCGGGACGTAATTATTATACAGAATTTGTTAAAAGACACCAGCAGAGTCTATAATTCTTACACTTGCCTGTGGTAAGTACAGATTTAATGACCTTGAGCTTGGAGATATTGATGGTCTTCCAAGAATTATGGATATGGGACAGTGTAATGATGCCTATAGTGAGATAAAGGTAGCAATTGCTTTAGCAGAAGCATTTGAATGTGAAGTAAATGAGCTTCCACTCTCAATGGTTTTATCGTGGTATGAGCAGAAAGCTGTATGTATACTTCTTACACTCCTTCATCTTGGAATTAAGAATATACTTTTAGGACCTACACTTCCAGCATTCATCTCACCTAATGTACTGAAGATACTTGTTGAGAATTACGCTATAGCACCTATCAGTACACCAGAGGAAGATTTAAAGAAAATATTAGGCAACTAATTATATGTGATTTTTTTGGTTAGATAATTACTTGCTTTATCTTTAGCTGTAAGCTCTTTTAATTCTCTTATCGTGAAATATCCGCACACAATTGCGGCTGCGGCATCGGCAATCGGGCCGGCATACATAACACCATCAATTCCCATAAATATTGGGAATATTACTATGAGCGGAAGTAAGAATAATATCTGTCGTGTAAGGCTTAATAATACGCCAAGGCTCGATTTGCCGATAGAGTTAAAGAAGTTGGATGTAACCGGCTGTATTCCATTAATTAAAGTAAGGAACATATATATTCTGAAATACCGCTCAGAGAATTTAAAGTACAGGTCACTTCCGTTACCAAATACGCTGATAATCTGTCTTGGAAATACCTGAAAACAGAAAAATGCAATCAGTGATAAGAAAGAAGCTGCTCCAAGTGCTAAAAGGTATGTTTTTTACACGTTTGTACTTACGTGCGCCATAGTTAAATCCGATAACCGGCTGTGTGCCTTGTGATATACCAATTACAAAGGACATAAATATCATATTAACCTTTGTTATTATTCCTGCACACGCAAGTGGAATATCACCGCCGTAGATTGACTGTGCACCATAGCGGGACAGTGTATTATTCATAACAATCTGGACAATTGTCATAGCAATCTGGTTAAAGCAGGCACTTGCACCAAGTATTAAAATGTTCTTGCAGTAACACCATTTTATATTAAAGCTGTCCCCGCTAAGTTTAATATTCTTAAAATGGAACATATATCTTAAGCTTATGCAGAAAGATATAATCTGGTACCTGTAATAGTTGCTAAAGCTGCACCTGTCATTCCCATATTAAATATAAAGATAAATATAGGATCTAATATTGTATTCACAATAGCACCAACAAGCATAGAAGTCATAGAGTAGCGTGGATTTCCGTCAGCAAGTATCAACTTACTCATACCTGTGTTGGCGATAAGAAATGGAAATCCAAACGCTGTTATTCTTGTATAAGCCTTAGCATATGGCAGAACGTCAGTAGTTGCACCAAAGAATTTAAGCATAGGCGTAAGGAATATTGTTGTAATTAAGAACAATGCAGTTCCGCATACAGCCATAAGAAATATTCCGTTGCCAGCATATTTTTCTGATAAATGCTTCTCGCCAGCACCAAGATGAAGTGAGAAGTTCGTAGCACTTCCTATTCCTAACAGAAGTGAGATAGCAGTGCAGGTAGTTGATAGTGGGAATGCAATATTAGTTGCAGCATTGCCAAGCATACCAATACCCTGTCCGATAAATATCTGGTCTACTATATTATAAAGAGCAGTTACCAGCATTGAGATTATGCAGGGAATTGCAAAATTAATTAAAAGAGTGGACTCTTTTTTATAACCCAGAGGGTTGTCAGTTGTAGATGAATTCATAAAAAGTTCCTTTCATTATATTTAATATTTATATCTTGTTGACTACGCACAGTATAACATATTAAAAATAAAATTGTAATTGACGTAATTGATAAGTATGTCAGTAATTAACACATACAAGAGATAAATTGAAGTTAAATAATTATATTTTATTAAAGTGCTTTTGATAAGTATTGTTGACACACTTGTATTTGGGTGTAGAATATATAAGCTATTAAGTATTCAGATGATTAAATATATTAAACACACAGGAGGTATATATGAGTGTATCTAATAAAAAATCGATAGATATGACAAGTGGAGCTTTATGGAACAAAATACTTCTGTTTGCTCTTCCACTTGCGGCAAGCAGTATATTACAGCAGTTGTTTAACTCTGTTGATACGGCGGTAGTCGGAAGATTTGCAAGCAGTCAGGCACTGGCGGCTGTTGGAAGCAACAGTTCTTTAATATCACTTATGATTAATCTTTTATAGGAATATCATTAGGTTCAAATGTTGTTATTACTCGTTATATAGGAGAGAAATCAGAAAAAAAACATACACGCCGCAATACATACAGCAATACTTGTTGCCATTATAAGCGGATTTTTTGTTATGATTGCAGGTCAGTTCATAGCAAAACCTGTGCTTCTTCTTATGGGAACACCGGAGGATGTTATTGACCTTGCCGTGTTGTATCTTAGAATTTATCTTCTAGGTATGCCATTTATTATGCTGTATGACTTTGGCTCATCAATTCTTAGAAGTACGGGCGACAGCAGAAGACCTCTTTATTGTCTTATTGTTGCAGGAGTTATTAATACACTTCTTAATCTTGTGCTTGTTATAGTGTTCAGATTAGGTGTGTCAGGAGTTGCGATTGCAACAGTTATTTCTAATATAGTAAGTTCTTCAATGGTTATATATATTCTTACACACGAATCAGAGCCTATAAAGCTGGAATTAAGACAGCTTAAGATATCTGTTAAGGAATTAAAGAAAATATTGGTTATAGGTATTCCGGCAGGACTTCAGGGAATGATGTTCTCAATAGCCAATGTGTGTATACAGAGCACAATTAACAGCTTTGGTTCAAGTGCAGTTGCAGGTTCAGCGGCGGCACTTAATTATGAATTCTTTTGCATATTTCCTTGTAAATGCGTTCGCTCAGGCGGCAGTAACATTTACAAGCCAGAATTATGGCGCAGGGGAATATAACAGATGTAAGAAAATATTCCGCATATCTTTAGTGTTTGCGCTTGTATCGTGTGGTATTCTTTCGGGTATATTTGTTATGGGAAGGGAATTCTTTCTTCGTATATATACGACCGATGCAGATGTTCTTGTATTTGCGAGGCAGAGAATTATCATTGCAACAACGCTGGAATTATTAACAGCAGTATATGAGATAAGCGCAGGAGCTATGCGAGGTCTGGGATATTCACTGCTTCCAGCGGTAATTACCTGTGTTGGTTCGTGTGTTATAAGACTTATATGGATATCAACAGTATGTAAGGTTGTACACGTATTCTGGGTGCTTATGATTATATATCCAATATCGTGGGTAATCACAGGAATTGCTATGATGACAGCTTATTATATTGTCAGAAGAAAATGTTTCACATTCACCCATTGACACGGTAGGCGAATGGGTATAATATCATACAAAAAGATGATAATAAGAAAGGAAGCAAGGAAATGATAATATCATCGAAAGGGCGTTATGCCCTAAGAGTAATGGTATATCTTGCAGTTCATCATAGTGATGAGTATATACCATTAAAGGAGATATCAGATAAAGAAGAATTGTCAAAGAAATATCTCGAGACAATTACAAGAATGTTATCAAAAGCAAATCTTATAGAAGCAGCAAGCGGACACGGCGGTGGCTACAGATTAACAAGAAAGCCAGAGGATTACAGCGTTGGTGAGATATTAAAGCTTACCGAAGGAACACTTGCTCCTGTAACCTGTCTTAATGAGGAGACTTTAATGTGTGAACATTCGTCTTCCTGCTATACGCTTCCTATATGGCAGGGACTTGCAGATGTAATTAATAACTATCTTGATAATATGACACTCGCAGATGTTGCGGCAACAGCAATTGATAAGGCGGGTAATAAGACGGCATATAATGCCTGATAATATATGCGGCATTGTGCTGGCACACTTGGCACAAAGCAGTCCTGCGTTTAAATGAGTGTGCAGAAATGAGGAGTATTATGTCAGATAAGAATTTATTAAATGTTAAAGATTTATATGTACATGTAGAAGATAAGGAAATTCTTCACGGTGTTAATCTTTCAATAGGCCAGGGTGAAACACATGTACTTATGGGACCTAACGGAGCAGGTAAGTCTACTCTTGGTTATGCTCTCATGGGTAACCCAAGATATACAGTAAAGAGTGGTGAGATATGGTTTGACGGTAAGAATATTACTGATGAACCAGTTAATGAGAGAGCTAAAGCAGGAATGTTCTTATCATTCCAGAACCCACTTGAAGTTCCGGGTGTTACACTCAGTTCATTTATAAGAAATGCCCTTGAATTAAAGACCGGCAAGAGAACAAGATATATGGAATTCAAGAAAGAACTTGAAAAGACTATGGAGCTTTTATCTATGGACAAGTCTTATGCAGAGAGAGATCTTAATGTAGGCTTTTCAGGTGGTGAGAAGAAGAAGGCAGAGATATTACAGCTTCTTATGTTAAAGCCATCATTTGCAATTCTTGATGAAACAGATTCAGGACTTGATGTTGATGCTGTAAAGACTGTATCAGCAGGTATAGAAGAATACCAGAAGACATGCAAGGGAAGCCTTCTTATAATTACACACAGCACAAGAATACTTGAATCTTTATCAGTTGATTATACACACGTTATGATTGAGGGGAAGATTATAAGCACAGGTGATGCTTCACTTGTTGATAAGATTAATGAAAATGGTTTCGCAGAATACGAAGCAGAATAGTCAGCCATAATCATACGTTGATATATGAAAGGAGTTTACATCGAATTATGAAAGAAAAGACATATGTAGATGATATAGATAGAAACATATATGATTTCAAGAATGATGATAAGGACACATATAAGTTAAATGCTGGTCTTACTCCTGAGATAGTTGAGAAGCTCTCAAAGGAGAAGAATGACCCTGCTTGGATGCAGAATTTCAGGCTTGAGTCATTACAGATATATAATAATATGAAAGTACCTGACTGGGGACCATCTATAGAAGGGCTTAATATGGACAATATAGTAACTTATGTAAGACCTAATACTAATATGAAAGCTAAATGGTCAGAAGTACCAGAAGACATTAAGGATACATTCGAAAAGCTTGGTATTCCACAGGCAGAAAGAAAGTCACTTGCTGGTGTTGGAGCACAGTACGATTCAGAGCTTGTGTATCACAATGTAAGACAGGAAGTTGCTGAGATGGGTGTTGTATATACAGATATGGAGAGTGCGTTAAAGGTGAATATGCAGATATGGTGCGTACACATTTTATGAAGCTTGTTAAGCCTACTGACCATAAGTTTGCGGCACTTCATGGAGCTGTATGGTCTGGTGGTTCTTTGTGTATGTACCAAAGGGAGTATCAGTTGAGATTCCTCTGCAGTCATATTTCAGACTTAATGCACCGGGAGCCGGTCAGTTCGAGCATACGCTTATTATTGTAGATGAGGGAGCATTATCTGCATTTCATAGAGGGGTGTTCAGCACCAAAGTATAATGTAGCCAATCTTCATGCAGGTGCGGTTGAGCTTTTTGTGGCTAAGAATGCCAAGCTTAGATATTCAACAATAGAGAACTGGTCTAAGAATATGTATAACCTTAATACTAAGAGAGCTACTGTTGCTACAGGAAGGTGGTACAATTGAGTGGGTACATTCAGGCTCATTTGGCTCACACGTATCATATCTTTATCCTATGAGTATTCTTAAGGCGGATGTCGGAGAACGCTCAAGCTGTGAATTCACAGGAATTACATTTGCATGTGCTGATAAGATGAGCAGGAATGGAGAAATTTATGAATAATAATGAATATAGAATAAATGCACTTCCAGCAAAGACATGGTACCAGCTTAATATGAATGATACACGTCTTTTATGGGATGATAATTTAGTACCTTGTGATATGGACACAAAAGGCTGTGATAATGTATGTTCAGATGTTAATGCTAAAGATTACAGTGATATAGAAAATGCAGTTCTTACAGGTGCAGGCAAAGAAGCAGATGTGTTATTTGAAGCAGGCGTAACTAATACATTACTTGTAAATGCAGATAAAGAAACTAACGCCAGACATTATATATTAATGTCAATGGCAATGATAAGAGCCAGTCAGGAAAGATTATAGTTAATGTAGAGGATAATGTTACATTTACAATAATTGAGAACTTTAAAGGTGAGAGCAGTACAGAAGGCAGGGTAGCATTAAGAACACTTATAGATACAGGTCTTAACAGCAAGGTACGCCTTATTCAGGTATATATGCAGCCAGAAAGCATTGATGTATTAAGCGATACAGGATGCAGGCTTTCAGATAATGCCTCATTTGAGATTGTTCAGGTATTCGTAGGCAGGGGCAGCCTTTATGATGGAATAAGGACAGAGCTTATAGGCAATAATTCTGCATTTACAGCAGATATTGGATACCTTGGAGCTAAGAAGCAGAATATAGATATTAACCTTATATCTAATCATATTGGAAAGAAGACTAACAGCGGGATAAGAGTTGATGGTGCATTAAAGGACGAAGCTTCTAAGCTTTTCAGAGGTTCTATTGATTTTAAAAATGGTTCTTCTGGTTCAGTTGGTGCAGAGACAGAAAATGTACTTTTTACTTGGCGAAGATGTCAGAAATAAGACAATACCTCTTATACTCTGTGCAGAGGAAGATGTTAATGGTTCACACGGAGCTACAATCGGTGAGCTCGATGAGGAAACATTGTTCTATTATGCTTCAAGAGGCATTGATAAGAAGAATGCTGAGGATATAATGACTAAAGGAAGAATTGAAGTTATTATAAGAAAGATTAAAGATGAGGACACAGAAAAGCTTGCAGAGAAACAGCTTGAAGAAGTGTTGCAGTAATGGAGGCAGTAATGGAGATTAAAGAGCAGAAAGATTATAGAAAAGATTTTCCACTTCTTAATAATAATTCTTCTATATATATTGATAATGCGGCAACAGCACAGAAGCCACAGTGCGTAATTGATGCTGAAAGCAGATTTTATGAGGTTAATAATGCCAATCCTCTCCGTGGCTTTTATCCATTAAGTCTTGCTGCTACTAAGGAATATGAGGATGCAAGGGAGGTTGTAAGACAGTTTCTTAATGCGGACTCTGATAAGGAGATAATCTTTACAAGAAATACAACAGAAAGCCTTAACCTTGTTGCATACAGCTATGGTATTAATAATCTTAAGGCTGGAGATGAAATAGCAGTTTCAATAATGGAACACCACAGCAATCTTCTGCCATGGCAGATGGTTGCAAGAGTGACAGGTGCAACTTTAAGATATCTGGAATGTGAGAAGGACGGAACATTAAAAGATGATACTCTTAAAGAGGGAATTAATGCTAATACTAAGATCGTTGCAGTTGCACAGGTTTCCAATGTATTAGGCTGTGTCAATCCAATTAAAAAGATAGCCAAAATAGCACACGATAATGGTGCTGTTATGGTTGTTGATGCGGCACAGAGTGCTCCACATATGAAGATTGATGTAAAAGACTTAGATGCTGATTTTCTTGCGTTTTCAGGACATAAGCTTATGGGACCTATGGGAATTGGTGTACTTTATGGTAAGGAAAGCATACTTAAGGATATGCAGCCATTTCTTACAGGTGGTGAGATGATTAATTCAGTTACTAGAGATGGTGCAACTTATGCAGAACTTCCACACAAGTTCGAGGCAGGAACGGTAAATGCGGCAGGAGCTGTTGGTCTTGCAGCAGCAATTAAATACATTAGTGAGATAGGCTTTGATTATATACAGCAGAAAGAAGAAAGACTTGCAAAGATTGCTATTAACGGACTTAAAGGCATAAGTACATTCATATATTAGGCTCTGATGATTATAAGAACCATACAGGAATAGCAGCATTTACAATAGATGGGGTTCACCCACACGATGTAAGCGAGATATTATCTTCTGACGGAATAGATGTAAGGGCTGGACATCACTGTGCACAGCCACTGCTTACATTTCTTGGAGTTAATAATGCGACAAGAGCAAGCTTTATGTTCTATAATACAGAGAAGGAAGCAGAAGCATTTGTTGAGAGTGTGCTTAACGTAAGAAGGAGAATGGGTTATGATGAATAGAGGCTTTTATAATGAAATACTTACAGAACATAATATAAGACCAGAATTTAAACACGACTTAGAAGATGCCAATATCGTCCTTGAGGGTGTAAATCCTAACTGTGGTGATGATATATGGCTTAAGCTTAAGGTTGAAGACGGTATTATTAAGGACGGAGCTTTTGTTGGAGATGGCTGTGCTGTATCCCAGGCATCGGCTGATATTATGCTTGGAATGATAATTGGAAAGACTAAAGAAGAAGCTTTAAAGCTTGGAGATTTATTCTTTAAGATGATTAAGGGTGAAGCAACCGATGAGGAGATTGAAGAATTAGACGAGGCATCAGCACTTAAAGATATATCACATATGCCTGCAAGAGTAAAATGTGCTGTACTTGGCTGGCATACATTAGATGAGGCATTAAATAAGGAGTAATATGGCAAAGTATATTATGGCGCTTGATCAGGGAACGACAAGCTCAAGATGTATATTATTTGATAAGGCTGGCAATATCTGTTCAATGGCACAGAGGGAATTTGAACAGATATATCCTAAGCCGGGCTGGGTGGAACACAATCCAATGGAGATATGGTCAACACAGTATGCAGTTATGTCTGAGGCTATGGCACTTTTGGGTGCTAAGCCTAATGATATAGCAGGCATTGGAATAACCAACCAGCGTGAAACCACAATTGTGTGGGATAAAGAAACAGGTGAGCCTGTATATAATGCTATTGTATGGCAGTGCAGACGTACAGCCAAGGATATTAATCTGCTTGTAAAAGATGGTTATGCAGATGTAATCAAGGCAAAGACAGGACTTGTGCCAGATGCGTATTTTAGTGCAACTAAGATTGCGTGGATACTTAGTAATGTAGCAGGAGCAAGGAAAAAGGCAGAAGAGGGCAGATTGCTATTCGGTACGGTTGACACCTGGCTTATATGGAAGCTTACAGGAGGTGCGGTGCACGTTACAGACTATACTAATGCTTCAAGAACTATGCTTTTTGATATTCATAACAGGTGCTGGGATAAAGAGCTTCTTGAAAAGTTCAATATACCAGAGGTTATGCTTCCTAAGGTAAAGCCTTCAAGCTGTATATATGGTTATACAGACCCTTCTGTTCTTGCTGGAAATGTTGCAATAGCAGGTGCGGCAGCTGACCAGCAGGCGGCACTTTTGGACAGTGCTATTTTGAGCCGGGAGAAGTAAAGAATACATATGGAACAGGCTGTTTTCTTCTTATGAATACAGGGGATAAGCCTGTGGAGTCTAAGATGGTCTTATAACTACGATTGCGGCAGGAAGTGATGACCAGCTTCATTATGCACTTGAGGGAAGTGTATTTACAGGCGGTGCAATTGTACAATGGCTTCGTGATGAGATGAGGCTTATAAGAAGCTCTTCACAATCAGAAGATTATGCAAGAATGGTAAATGACACCAATGGAGTATATATTGTTCCTGCATTTTCGGGAATGGGTGCACCTTACTGGAATCCTTATGCAAGAGGCTGCGTTGTAGGCTTATCAAGAGGTGCTAACAAGGAACATTTTATAAGGGCATCGCTTGAGTCAATAGCATATCAGACATATGATGTGTTAAAGGCAATGGAAAGTGACACAGGACATATAGTTAAAGAGTTAAAAGTAGATGGTGGGGCAAGTGCCAATGATTTCCTAATGGAATTTCAGGCAGACATTCTTGGAGCTAAGATAAGACGTCCTAAGTGTATAGAAACTACTGCACTTGGTGCGGCATATCTTGCTGGTCTGGCAGTTGGTTTCTTTAAGGATCTGAATGAGATAAGAGATAACTGGCAGTTGGCTTCCACATTTGAGAGCAGTATGGCACCATCAGACAGGGATAACCTTCTCGCAGGCTGGAGAAGAGCCGTAAAATGTGCCATCTCTTATACAGATGAATAAAACTGAATAAAAAATATATTGTTTTTGCTTTGTTATTGTATATAGTGTATAATTTTAAGCATATATATCAGGGAGGAAGAGGTTTTGGATAATAATGTACTAAAGGCACTTAATGTAATAGAGCAGGTTAACAATGTTATATTAGGAAAAGATAAACAAATAAGAGAGATTATGGCGGCATTTCTGGTAGGAGGACATATACTTTTGAAGATATTCCGGGTGTTGGTAAGACAACACTTGCGACAGCATTTTCAAGGCAATGGCACTTGACTGCAAGAGGGTGCAGTTTACTCCGGACGTAATGCCGTCTGATCTTACAGGATATTCTGTATACAGAAATGACTTAGGTCAATTCATATATCAGCCGGGAAGCGTGTTCTGTAATCTGCTGCTTGCTGATGAGATTAACAGAACATCACCTAAGACACAGTCAGCACTTTTTAGAGGTTATGGAAGAAAGAAAGGTAAGCGTTGAGGGCGTTACCAGAGAAGTTCCAGAACCTTTTATTGTTATAGCAACACAAAATCCGCTTGGTAATGCAGGAACACAGAGCCTTCCAGAAGCACAGATGGATAGATTTATGATTACTTTATCAATCGGTTACCCTGATTATGAAAGTGAGCTTGATATGGCTATGTCTGTAGGAAAGCAGAGCCGGACAAGTGATATGACACCAGTGGTGAGCATAGATGATTTTATAAGTATGCAGAATGAAATATATGATGTATATATGAACGAGAGCATATACAAATATATAGTTAATCTTGTTACAGCTACAAGAAAGTCACGTTATATAGAAAGAGGTGCAAGTCCAAGAGCGACTATAGCACTTGTAAAGATGTGTAAGGCGTGGAGCTGGCTTAACGGAAGGGATTATGTTGTTCCTGCGGACGTTATTGCACAGTTTGAGTATGTTATAACACACAGAATAATTCTTAATATGGCGGCGAGAATGGACGGTAAAGACAAGGCAGAAGTGATTAATGATATTTTGAAATCAGTTACTAAGCCAGCAGTAGGAAAGAAGGCATAATGACAGGTGTATTTTTGATTATTATACTTGCTGTTGTGTGGTATGTAGCAGGCATATTTCATTCATTTGCACTTATGCTTTATGTAGCTGTTAATCTTCTGCTAATAGCAGGTATGTATATATTAACCCGTATATATAAAAGAAATGTTGCATTTGATTTTTGATGTTAATCTGGCAGAGGAGTTAAAGAATTCTGGCTGCCAGTTAAGAATTAATGTAACAATAAAACAGGAATACCAATCACGAAAATCAGATTAGATGTAGTCGTCATATTGTGAAAAGAAAGGTAAAGAATACAAGAAATACCGAAAGAACGTAAAGCTGTACGGAGGCTGTAAGGGCAGGAAGGATAATATGGATTTATCTGTCAGCCTGCCATATTGTGGAATGGCGGATGTAAAGATAGTTAAAGCGAAAGTGTATGATTACACAGGCTTGTTTTATTGTACAATAAAGCCTTTAAGCATAATGAATATTTTGATATTTCCAGAAGTTGAAAGCAGTATATATGAAGGCGCTTTTTCACAATATGAAAGCAATAATAATATAGAGTTGTATATCAACAGAAAAGGCAGTTCACACGATGATATAAGACAGATAAGGGAATATCAGACAGGAGATTCTTACAGGCACATACACTGGAATTTAAGTTCAAGAACAGGAGATCTGCTTATTAAGGAATTCTGTGGACAAGTTGACAGGAGATACTTGTGCTTCTTTGATACACTGCCTGATGATATTAATAATATTGAGCGTATGAGCAGCTTTTTATGATAAGACAGCTATGCTTGTTATGGGTTTTATTCAGGACGACACGAAGGTATCAGTGCTGTGGAATGATCTTAATTCTGGAGCTTTATGTAAACAGACAGTATCAGATTATGATGATTTAAAGAATGTATATTATATATTATATAGGCTTCATTATAATTGTCGTAATAATGATACGGATATTAGCAGGGAATACAGCCTTGGAGAGTATATTGATAAGAATATCATAAAGATAGATACATCATCTGATGTTACTGAGTTATTGGGAGAAAATGTATATGGAGAACATGCGTATTAATGTAAGGCAGGCACATTCTGACACATATAATGGTAATCCTTATATAGCCTTTGCAGGGATAATGACAGGGCTGTTATCGGTTATATTATTTGTTGATGAATTAGATGCTGTCAGCTTTACAGTTGTGGGAGTATTATTATTCTCAGGAATATATGCGTATATTTTAAGTTATGCACATTATAATAAGAGGAAGTTTCTGCCATTTGTGATAGTGGGAGAAGTGGCTGTAACAGCTATATTGTCTGTATTTAATATACAGCGTATATCAGAGCAGTCTGTATCAATAATACAGGCACTGGTTGACGGACGGGCAAATACACAGAATGTTACATATGTGGTGTTTGTAAGCAGTGTCGTGCTTATTTATATTATATATCTGTTAGAGGTTATATTTAAAAACCGTGTTATATTGACACTGGTTACAGTTGTAATGCTTGCAGCTTCACCTATATTAAGATTAGAGGTAAGCTTGTTTCATATATTTGTAATAGTTATGCATCAGGTTATAGTGGGCGTGTCTTACGCTGTGCTTGGAAGACGTAAGAAAATGCTGTATACAACAAGAAGCGGAAAGTTGATACATAAGAAAAGTATAATATATTGTATCGCAGCGACAGTGATTATTTTCTTTGCAGCTGATATTATTACCAATATATTTTCTGAATATATGTATGGTTCTATTTCGGGCATAGAGCAGACTATCTATAAGACATCAAAGAGAATATCAGGCAAGGGTTCTGATGTTAAGATTAATGGGGAGATAAGTTCAGGCAATAATTACCAGTCTGGAATTACCCAGATGACAGTTACAGTAAGTAAAATGCCAACAGAGGATTTATATCTTTACGGTTTCAGAGGTGGCGAATATAAGGGCGGAAGCTGGGATTCAACTGATGATGATACTATATGTAAGAATATAGACAGAACTGAATTTAAGAAAGAAACGATATCACAGCCTGTTTACGCATCAACATATTTTAAAAAGATGTATTATTATATTAATATATATATGAGGAACAGCGGAATTGTTGCGACCTCTAACAATAATAAAATAAACAGAAAATTAGATGTTAAATATGTTAATGATAATTATAAACAGACAATAGAGCCTTATTACAATAGTGGTTCTAAGAATTTCAGCAAAGGTGATGACGGAAAGAAAACATACAATATTGAATATATTGAACAGGCAGATATGCAGTCTGAATGGAGAGAGAAGAGTAATGAAAATATAATACAACAGTTCGGGATTATAAAAATGTACAGCAGTTGTATAAGGCAGCTATGACTCCAATCTATTCTGCTGTATCCAAAAGTTTGGTTCCAAGGCTGACTTCATATGCTCAGGCTAATCCATTAACATCACTAAGTGATAAGACTACATTTATTATGTATACACTGCTAAGCAATACAAGATATACAAGAACTCCGGGGGTAATGTTGGGATCATCAGATATTGCGGAGGATTTTCTGTTTAATGCACAGAGGGGTTACTGCGTTCATTATGCAACGGTGGCTACAATTATGTACAGGCTGTACGGAGTTCCAGCAAGATATGTATGTGGTTACAGATTAAGTGCCGAGGACTTCAAGGAAATTGATCAGTCAACTTATGTTGCAGAGGTTTCTGATAAAAAAATGCACGCGTGGACGGAAATATTTATTGATAATTATGGCTGGGTTCCTGTAGATGTTACGCCAGCAAGTGATGGAAGCTGTGCAGTTTCATATCCGGGTTATGATATTAATACATTTAACAATGTTATGAGTGAACACGGCTGGACACTCGATAAAGCGAGCATTAGCGGTGATAGCAGTGAAGATGTAACTTATGTAAGTACAAGAAGCGGAGCTGTTAAGGTGGCATTAAAAAAGGCTTTAAAGTGGCTGTAGTGGTTGTTAAATATATAGCAATACTGACTCTTGTTATATTAATTGTCTTGCTGCCATTATGGATTAAGTTATACAGGGTAAGCAGGCTCAGGAAAATTCAGTCTTTAAGTTCGTGTGATATATATGAAAGATTAATGGAAATGCTGCATTTTGCGGGAGATTTCACCGGATATAACGGACAGAGGAAGATTTTGCTTATAAGCTTTCGGCACGTTATGGCAATATTACATACGAAGAAGCAAAAAATGTATACGATAGTATTATGTATATACGTTTTGCTGATACAGATAAAGGCAGGTCATATTATAAGAAGAATGTATTGGTCTTATACAGAAAAGCGGCGGAAGAAATTTATAAGGAATTAAAGAAGAAAAAAGAATAGTATTCAAATATATACATTGTTATATCTGACTTTAATATTGACGAATAATTTCTTTCGCATTATTATATGTTATATATAACAATGGAGGAAAAATATATGACGTTAGCTCTTATAACAGCAAAACAGGTTATTGTATTATTTATATTAATATTTTCTGGATTTATATGTGTTAAGACAGGTGCAGTAAAGATAGAGGGAAGGAAAGCATTTTCTGATCTTCTGGTATATTTTGTTGTGCCTTGTATGATAATTAATTCTTATCTGACAGAATTTGATGACAATATTTTTAAGAATATATTGTACGCATTGGGATTAAGCATACTGCTTTTAGTTGTTGGATTTGCCATAACATTTTTATTATCTTTTAAGTTAAAGGAGATAATGTGCCTATCGTAAGATTTGGCTGTATGTTTTCTAATGCAGCATATATGGGATTTCCTCTGATACAGGCTCTATTTGGAAGTGAGGGACTTATATATGCAAGTGCCTTTGTGACAGCATTCAATATTTTTTATGGACACTTGGATATTCAATTGTAAGCAGAACCTTTGATTTAAAAGCAATTGTTAAAAAGATATTCACAACACCAGCTATAATATCAGTGTTTATTGGACTTTTAATATTTATTGCAGGAATTCCGCTTCCAGATATTATAAGTCAGCCAATAAGTTATGCGGCGGCTATTAACACGCCATTATCTATGTTTATTACAGGTATGATAATTGCGGCAAGCCCAATAAAGAATATGTTTAATAATAAGCTTGTATATTTTGCAATTATTGTCAGAATGTTCATTATACCTGTAGTGTGCATAGTTATTTTTAAAATATTTAATATCAGCGGAATGGTTGCTGATGTTGTAATTATTCTTGAGGCGTGTCCTTGTGCATCAATATCTTCTGTATTTGCGGTGCAATTCGGATATGATGAGGATGTTGCGGCGGCTATGGTGGTGCTTACTACATTTATAAGCATAATAACACTGCCGGCGGTGGCACTTATTATAACTACATTAATATAATGATACCAGGGGCAAAAGGATTAAAACTATGTGAGTTTGCTCATATTTTTGGGCTTTTGCCACAACATCATATAATTAATATGTGTTAAATTTTAATTAAACATTGTATTAACTTGGGGATAGCCATTTATTTTTTTGTTAAATGTATGCTATTATACACAAGTATTTTATGATTATGAGAGTATAATAGAGGTTATTTATGAAGATACTATTTGTTTCGCTTGGCTGCGATAAGAATCTTGTTGATACTGAGAATATGCTTGGCATCTTAAAGAATAAGGGATTTGAGTTCACTGATGATGAATGGGAAGCTGATATTATAGCAATTAATACCTGCTGTTTTATAGGCGATGCCAAGCAGGAAAGTATTAATACAATACTTGAGATGGCAGAACATAAGAAAGATGCCAGATGTAAGGTGCTTGTAGTTGCAGGCTGTCTTGCACACAGATATCAGGATGAGATTATTAAGGAAATTCCGGAAGTAGATGCATTTGTTGGAACATCTTCTTATGATAAGATTGCTGATATGATTAATTCTGTACTTGAAGAAAAGGGCATATCTAATTTTGTTGAAGATGCGAACAGAATGCCAATGGTTGAAGCTGATAGAATTGTGACAACCCCGGGTTATTATGAGTATTTAAAGATTGCAGAGGGTTGTGATAAGCACTGTACTTACTGTGTAATACCTAAGGTAAGGGGAAGCTTTAGAAGCTTTCCTATTGAGTATCTTGTTAACCAGACAAAGAAGCTCGTTGAGGGCGGTGTTAAAGAGATTATACTTGTTGCACAGGAAACAACTCTTTATGGAGTTGATTTATATGGAAAGAAGTCGCTTCCTAAGCTTTTACATAATCTTGGCTTAATAGAAGGACTTAAATGGATAAGAATTCTTTACTGTTATCCGGAAGAGATTAATGATGAGCTTATAGAAGCTATTAAAAATGAGCCAAAGGTCTGTCATTATCTTGATATGCCTATACAGCACGCAAGCGACAATATTCTTAAGCGTATGGGTAGAAGAACTTCAAAGCAGGAGCTTACAGATATTGTTGCAAAGCTTAGAAGGGAGATTCCTGATATTGCCTTAAGAACTACACTTATTACAGGCTTTCCTGGTGAGACAGATGTGGATCACGAGGAAGTTATGCAGTTCATAGATGAGTGTGAGTTTGACAGATTAGGTGTATTTACATATTCAAGAGAAGAGGATACTGTAGCCGCACAGATGCCTGACCAGATTGATGAAGAGATTAAGGAAAATACAGAGATGAGTTAATGCAGTTACAGCAGGAAATATCAGCAGACAGGTCAGCCGCTATGATTGGACGAATTGTGAGAGTTATGATTGAAGGCTTTATACCAGAAGATAATACATATGTTGGACGTTCATACAAAGATGCACCTAATGTTGATGGTCTTGTATTTGTTGAATGTGACAGAGAGCTTATGTCAGGTGATTTCATTGATGTTAAGATTACAGGCTCAACCGAATATGATCTTATTGGAACTATTGTTGAATAATTAACATCACAGATATTAATATGCACAATGCAGTAAGATTATATGCAGAAGTGTAGGAATGGAGAGTATTATGAATTTACCTAACAAATTAACAATTTTAAGAATGATTATGATTCCTGTATTTCTTGTTGTATTATATATACCAGGATTGGGAATGGCTGGAAATATAGCAGCTGCGGCAATATTTATACTTGCAAGCATTACAGATTTTCTTGATGGAAAGATTGCAAGAAAGTATAACCTTGTAACTAACTTTGGAAAGTTTATGGATCCACTTGCTGATAAGCTTTTAGTGTGTTCGGCACTTATTGCACTTGTGGACTTTGATAAAGTTGCTGCCTGGATTGTAATAATTATTATTGCAAGAGAATTTATAATAAGTGGTTTCAGGCTTATCGCGGCTGATAATGGTGTTGTTATTGCAGCAAGCTACTGGGGCAAGTTTAAGACAACTTTCCAGATGATAATGATAATTCTTCTTATATTAGACCTGAATTATCCATTTAGCGGGGGTTGTTAATATGGTAGTCACATATATTGCCCTTATACTTACGGTTGTTTCACTGATTGATTATATTGTAAAGAATTATAAAATCTTTATAGAGGGTTCTAATAATTAGTTGATATTGATAAGCTGTTTTATTAAAAATTGATAAAGACAGATTAATTAATAAACAGAGGTGATTGTTAATTGCTGATTGATATGGAATAGCTATTCGATGTTTTTATGTGTTAAATGTTTATGGTTAATATTTGCAGATGATGGTTCGGGTGTATTGTGCATCCGAACCATTGTTGAATTATGAAGGGATTAATAAAAGGAGTCGAAACGAAATATGAAATTAGAGGAAGAAGTTGTTAAGAAATTAAAAGAGTGCAACTGCCTGCTGACAACTGCTGAGTCCTGCACAGGCGGTATGGTTGCATCTTCAATTGTAAATGTAAGCGGTGCATCAGAAATATTTCACGAAGGCTATATTACTTATTGCGATGAAGCTAAGCACAAAATACTTGGTGTCAGCAATGATACACTGCAACGATATAAAGCGGTGAGCAGTAATACAGCCTGTGAAATGGCAGACGGAGCATTAAAAGCCGCCAATGCGGATATAGCTGTATCAGTGACAGGTGTTGCAGGTCCGTCTATGGAAGACGATAAACCTGTAGGTCTTGTATATATTGGAATAGCACATAATTGCAGGAGCTATGCTAAAGAATTCAACTTTACAGGTGACAGGGAGACTGTACGTAAAAAAGCCTGTGAGGAAGCTCTGAATATGATACTGGAAGAATTGTCGCAGGTATAGGCTTGCAGGATATGATTTATTGCATTAGGACTCGGAGGCCTTCCGAAGGGCAGGATTATTGAGGTGTACGGACCGGAGTCGTCAGGTAAGACAACGGTTGCACTCCACTGTGTTGCAGAGGTACAGAAGCGAGGCGGCATAGCAGGCTTTATAGATGCAGAGCATGCGCTTGATCCTGTATATGCCAGAAATATAGGTGTTGATATTGACAATCTCTATATTTCACAGCCGGACTGCGGTGAGCAGGCACTTGAGATAACAGAGACAATGGTACGTTCCGGCGCTGTGGATATCGTGGTTGTCGATTCTGTTGCGGCACTCGTACCAAAGGCCGAGATTGACGGAGATATGGGTGATTCCCATGTGGGTCTTCAGGCGAGACTTATGAGCCAGGCGCTCCGTAAGCTCACGGCAGTTATCAGCAAGTCAAATTGTATCGTTATATTCATCAATCAGCTTCGTGAGAAGGTAGGTGTGATGTTTGGAAATCCTGAGACTACCACAGGTGGAAGGGCATTAAAGTTCTATTCATCAGTGCGTCTTGATGTCAGAAGAACTGAGTCACTCAAGCAGGGCGGTGAGATAGTCGGCAACCATGTCCGCGTAAAGGTTGTTAAGAATAAAATAGCTCCTCCTTTCAGGGAGGCA
>VOFH01003311.1_pt1 | contig 37970 bp, 58 predicted proteins | sample 5384091 | NCBI WGS metagenome assembly VOFH01 (sample SAMN12384727, study PRJNA508395) | human gut metagenome | isolation source: healthy gut G | host: Homo sapiens
TCCAATATAATAAGTAATTACGGACAGACATTGCCAAAAGCACTATCATGATAGCAAGTAAAGCAATTCTTCCCTCTGTCTTTGAAAACAACACATTTCCCCATAAAAATATCAATAAAAGAGTTCCTGTCACAGCCGGTACCAGCATATGCGTAATATTCTCATCCATTTTTTCTGCCATGTCTGTACGTTTTTTTCCTCCATGTTTTCGTTTTACAGCATGGATTCTAAACCCTGTACAAACTACAAGGTCAATGTTTTTTTCAAAATTATTCTGTTCTTTCATATATTGAAATATCTTTTTATCATTCTTTGACTTTTTATACCAGCCTATACCTATCATTATAATTCCAACAATAATAGCTGTAGTTCTTATCGATGAATCCGGGGAAAATAAACACGATGCAACAATTCCTGTTCCTGCACCTGTAAAATCTACAATTGATTTTCTTTACGGATGTTTAATATTTGATTTCCTATGTTCATAATACTACGTCCTCCTTCGAATACTATTATCTAAAAATAATGTTCAAAGTAAAGCAATCAACACCTTACATTGCATATATCGTTACGCAAAGATTCTTTGACAGGTACTATTCTCTTATTTGGAATCATTTTCCACCTATCTTTTACTCATTTATCAGCTTCTGGCTTTTCAGATAATAATAAATCCCATCATCTGTCACGCTTTCACAAATATCAGCCGCAATTTCTTTCACTTTTTCAGCTGCATTTCCCATTGCAATCCCTTTTCCAACGGATAGTAACATATCAATATCATTTTCTCCATCTCCAAACGCTATGGCTTCTTCCTTTGAGAATTTATAATGTGCAAGAACCTGTTCAATCGCAGTTCCTTTTCCACCATCTTTTGGAATAATATCTATGGCTCTACTCCACCACGCTGCTACTTTGGCATTTTTCGTTCCCTCTAATATATACTTGCGTTCTTCTAAGTCACATCCCAACATAATTTGAAAAACATCTTTTTCCACATATTCTTCAAATTTTTCGGATACATTCACCCTATGGTGCGCAATCGCAAAATAATCTTCTAAATCTTTATCACTTCCATTTGCAACAATTTCTTCCGCAGTTGCAATAGAAACAGGTCTTTCCATTCTTTTTGCATTTTCAATAATTTTTTTTACATCTTCTTTCGGAATAGGACATTTTGCCACTACTTGATCCCCTGCAACGCAAAAAGAACCATTGAATGCCAAAATCGCATCAAATACAATCCCTTCAAACATTGGTATGGTAACAAACGGACGCCCTGTTGCGATACATATTTTAATACCATTTTGTTTTAATGAACATAACGCCTTCCTCATATTCGGTGTTATCTCTGTTTTTCCCATCTCTAGCAATGTTCCATCAATATCAAAAAAAATTATTTTTACTTTATTTATCTCGTTCTTAAGTTCATCTTTATTCTCGTATGTTCTCAAAATAGTCCTCCACGATTCTCTATCCCTTATTTCAGCAGCAACTGAACGTTATCATAAGCCAACTTAAATCTGTCAGAATGTATCATTTGCATTTTTTTATATATGTAATCCAGTTTTTCAAACTATCCACGCTGAAATCCTCAAGTGCTATTTTATAATGAACAAATGCAATAGGGTGATTTTGCTCCATCCATTTCAATGTCTTTTTCGGACCAAAATAAGGATATTGCATCAATTTCTGCTTTTGATTTTTGGGGACGGTTCTGTATATGTGAAATCACTTTCACTTGAAGTGCTTTTCCTCGTTCATTGTTATCTACAGTAATCTTGCCATCAAAGATTTGTACAAAATCACTGTTCAGATTGTTTGTTCCGTCAGCATACGGACCATAAAGGATGACAGAAATAGGATTTTAGTTTCGCTTTATATATTCAATAATCTGTTCCAAAATAATCACCTCTCCAAACATCGATTTATAGGTACAATTTGTTTTCCTTTCTACCGGAACAGACCTTCTATAAACATCTTTGCAAATATACCATATCTATTAGTTGTACACCGCCCTCATAAATTGGGTGGTCATAATTGTCGGTAAAGAAATTCGGAATCTTGTGAGATCGAACAAATCCACATTTTTCATAAAATGGTATCGTCAATGGACTATCACCTGTTCCAACCTGCAAAACAGAATATTCATCTGCATATTTACCGACAAGAAAATCAATTAGTGCTTTCCCATAGCCCTGTCCTTGATTCTGAGGATCAACTGCAATATTTTTAATTTCAAGTATTCCATTATCTTCATCAGTAACGACACATTCAGCTTTTACATTACCATCTTCAAGTACATACATAGTACCTTTTTCAAGATAGTGATCAATCATATTTTCCTGCTCATCAGCTAATAACAATAATGCTATAAATTGCTTTTTATTCTCATTCACTTCTCTGATTTTCATATCCATCACTCCGTCAATTTGGAAGTTAATTTATAAACAATAAATTCTAATCAAACCTAATATTAGAAGATGCACAGGATAAAATAAATAGAAAAACCACTTGGAGAATACTTTCCCCTTTTCCATTCGCTTGCCATTATAGAAATATAAAATTACAATTCCCGCAAGAGCAATTCCTGACATACTTCCTAATGCATAAGCGATATTTGTACCAAGCGAAAATCTTCCAATACCACCTACAAAATTAAAAAGTCCAAATAACAACATTGAAATAATGAATGTATATTTCATCTTATTTCTTAATCCTCTACTCCATATAAACAACAGTGTAAATATTGGTGCCAATAATGCCCAGTCGCAGAATAAAGAAAGTACTATCAATCCCAAGATACATATATCTTTTAAAAATTTATTTGATACTTTATCATTCACAATCAGAATCATAAAACATATCAGCAATGTAAATAACATATTCAAACCTTGAAATTCTAACACTCCATTTGTTGTAAACGCCATACAATATGGGATTTCAGAAATCAAGGCAAATATTAGCAGTCTAATAGCATAATTCTTTTTTGAATGAGTATATTGAAAGCCCTCTACAAGAAAGTAACACATTGTAATTGCTGTAAAGTACCCTATGTCCAGAAATAGCTCCGACAGAAAATATCCTGATTTCATAAAGACTTGTGAAATATGATTCAACAACATAGTCAACATGGCTATATATTTAATAACATCTCTGTTTAATTTTGAGTTACCATACGCCATTTTTGTTTCCATTTTTACCACCTCAAATTTCGATTGAGATTTCACCTGTCACAAACTATTGAAAACACTACGTTTGTGACAAGTGAGCTTTCCCTTATATATTCCCTTGTGTTATATCGTCCCACCAGTGTTTACAAACTCTGATAAGGGAAAATACAAGGGCAAAAAAATCTGATAACATATTATAACACAAAATGAAAATCCTGTTCCATCAGGCAAGTTGCAGTCAAGAAAGATGATATCAAAACAGCCTTTTGCTATTTTTCGTAAACCATCTTTTTTATACGCCGTGTATATTCTCTGATATAATTTCATATAATGTGCGAATTGATTTCATAATTGTATGCCCATACCTCGATTGTGCGATCTTCAAGCATAAGATTAAAGTTGTACTTGATTTCTCTTGGTGTAATGATATCTCCTGTAGAAATATCAATCTTTAATGGGGTAATTACTCCATCAAATTTTGTTTCCATGCTTACACGAACACCCGGATAATCTGCTTCTTCCATGATTTCTGATATCCGTTTGATCCGAAACAAGACACCATCGTTCAGGGGATTGATATAATTCCGCATCAAAATCTGTGCATCTGCGGATTTTTTTTCTTTGACAGATTACGAACCAAATCCTTTAATTGTCTTGCCGTTGTTATCATCTAAAGTAACACCTCCAAATATAGTCTTAGTATCTTTTCAACATGAAACATAGCTGCGTATTTCATAAGCACCCGTAAGTTTTTATCCTTACGCTTCGCATATTGCTTTAATGCATCTTGGAATACCTGCATTTCAATATTTTTCCTGCTGCGAAGCAGATCGCAAATCGTTCTCTCCATATCATAAACCGGAACTGAATGTCCAAATGATGTCAGCATAGTTGTGATCCCTATTTCATGTAAATCCTTTTTACTGTATACACTTGAAAACCGTCTTCCTGCAAACGGCTTGGATTATATCCAGTTCTTACTGTTATGGTGTATTTCAAAGGCTCTCTGTCCGTTAAATCATGAAAAAATAATGCAGTTTCATGAGAAAATACAGCTTGACCACAACGTAAATGCAAAAGGTACATCGCATCTGTCCACGTATCAGGTGATACATACACACCATGAGAAGCTTGCTCTAATCCTCGTTCCTTCACATAGGCATAAAATGCAGACTTACTAATTCCATTATTTAGGACTTGAAATGTCTGAATTGTCCCTCCACATTCACGCAATAACAGATCTAATTTTTCAAATTGAGTCATATGGAATCTCCTTTCATGCTAATATGATAATATATATTAGCATGAAAGTAAATATAAATAACACCTATGTGACAAACTCCCGAAACAAGCTTCCCATTTCTTTTCCAACTGACTTTTCTTTCAGGCAACGGCAAAGCCATAATTGATGGAGAAGAAATCAGCCTTTCAACTGGAGACTGGCTAAAAATCGCACCTGCTGCAAAGCGTCAGTTTTTTGCATCCGATATTTCCGGAATTACTTATATCTGCATTCAGGTAAAAGAAAATTCTCTGGAACATTTTTCAGCAGAGGATGGCGTAATCGGCTAATTAAAAATATTTATTTACAAAAATGCACAGCTCCCGATAAGCCGAGAACTGTGCATTTCTTCAATTTTACGATTTCTCAATTTTTCAAACAAGAATTTAACCTATTCTCTTATCATTCGATAGAATGTTCCAGTACCAATTCCTGTTGTCAACTCATAAGCTTGTCCATCAATCCTAAATCCTGCCTTTTCATAGCATTTTACCGCTCTGGTATTCCATGTACGAACTTCCAAATACAACGGCTTGTTAGGATATAACTTTTTTGAAATCTCATAAGCAATCAAGAGCATTCGTTGACCATAATGTTTATTACACAAATCAGGATTTACCCCTATTCCAATAAATACCTCCTCTTTTTCCTCCAATATATTGACAAATCCTACCAATATGCTTTCATCCCAAAAACCATAATAATTTTTTTCACTTTTGGGATTCATGAATCCTATCTGTCGAACTTGCATTTCTTCGTAAGCAGGAAGATTATACAAATCGTATTCTCCGCCATATTTCCATGCACATATTTGTCGTTTTGCATCTTCGGATAGATTTCTATATACTAATTCATTCATAACATTTACCTCGGTCAATCCCAATTGTTACTTACATTGCCATCGCCATAATCCTTATAGAATTCTTCAATTTTTTCATTGGAGGATGCAATGTCTGACAAATTATATTCTCTTTTTGTAAAGAGACAGGAGTATACAACTTTTTCTTTGTATCTTTCACATCTTTTTGTCATACCGTTCAATGTATAAATAAAAAATACAAATACAATCCCTGTAAATCCAATATCAAAAACCATCGTATCTGTACCAGCACGAAATGATATCATTCCAAAGTACAGCGTACATGACAAAAATAATATCGACATTATGATATGCAGAATTCTATATCCTTCCTTTAACGATATTATGTATTTTGGTTCTTCTTCAGCCAATATATTAGATTTCTTTTTCAGATCCATTTATCTCATCTTCCCTTTTAATAAAATATCGCATTTATTCCATTTCTTCTCTTGGCTGCTTCTTCGATACCCTGCATAGCATAAGAACAAATGACGGAATCGCTCCAAATAACAAATCTATCCCCCAAAATGACAATTAAGTAACGAAATCATTATTTCCCTCAAAATTATAAATTCTTTAGTTTAAAAATGCGATAAATAGTTCAATGACTCCGCCACATAGCCATATGATACCTAACGCAATATTTTCTGCCCAGAACCAAAACGGTGACATAACAATCCATGTAATCGCTAAAATAAAAATTCCCCTACTGCTCATGATTTTCCTCCTGAAACTTCGATTGTTGCTTACATTATACTTCGTCCATCTCTCTAAGGACAGTGGGATGTTGTGATGAAAGTGAGAGAGATCGCTTACCTGTCAGACAATTTATCTTACTATATTTTTTGCACGATAAATTTACTGATTTAATATCTCTGCAATCGTGTTTGGTGCATATTTATTGAGTTCATGTCCTGCATTTGGAACGATGTGCAAAGTAGCTTGGGGTAGCAATTCTTTTAGCCTTTTAGAAGCCTTTAGATTGGCAGTATCCTTTTTGCCACACAAAATTGTTACTGGACAACGAATATTATTTAATTGCAAAGTAAAATCCAATGACCGCATAGAGTGAGCCAATTTTATGGTGCTGCTTTTTGATAGTCCCGTACTTTCAAAAACCTTGTTTGGCATACAACGGAAGATAAGATTTTGAAAATCTATCAGTAAACTTGGAACTTTATATTGTGCGCCAATCAAAACCAGCGAATCCACTTTTTCCTCATGTCGAAAATCAAAATCAATCGCAAGAAGCGCACCTAACGAAAGACCGCAGATACGAAGCGGCTCTTTTACTTCTGAATACCGCTGTTCTAAATCACCCAAAATCTGCGAATAGGATATTTCATCTTCTGTTGAAGAAAAAAGTTCTGGGCAATCGACATCAGAAATTGATAGTTGTTGGGCTACTTCTTTCCAGTCCTGTGCAGTTTGTCCCAACCCATGTAAAAAAACAGTTTTCATTAAACGCCTCCTAAGCTCAAGATAACCATCAATGCACAAACAAATTGTTATTGTAAATCATTTTTTGATATTTCAATCGATGGATAGTGCTCTAAACTTGTTAAGTCAACATCTAATGGAGTAACGTATTCCATATAAAATTTTTCAGGATTTTTATCTTGCAATTTTTTAAGTTTATTCTTAATTTTTTCCTCCTCTGTAGAAACAAAAACCACTGATACTACTCCTACCTTTTCACTTGGATTCATTCTGCTATCTTCAACATTTCCACATAAAATCATTCTAACTGTATTCATAATAATCCTCCTCCACATATAACTCCTAATTTAACTTTGCATCAACTTAATTGCCTCATCAACAGATACACATGTAGCAAATCTCTTTGGCCACATCATATCATTGTAATATTTATAGGTTTCTTCTCCAGACATATAGTCGTTATCAAACGTTGAATTTGCCCCTTGTGGAACAATTACTTTATATCCTCTTTCAAAAGCAGATTTCACAGTTGCATCTATACAGAAATTTGTCTGTAACCCAACTATCATTAATGTATTTTCATCTTTAACATAATCTGTAAAATCTTTATTTCCGAAACAACTATTGATATTTTTTGTAAATATCTTTTTTCCCTTGGATGCACCTGTTCTGCAATCTCGAATTCTTCATCGCCGATTGAAAATCCGTTCTGGTCCATCATCATGCTGAAAATAGATAACCTCTATTTGATTATCTCTAGCTCTTGTATAATTCTTGAAGTATTATCAATAAATTCATCAAAATTAAAAAAGTCTGCTATCTGTTATTCCTTTTTGTATATCTATCACAAGTAGTTTCATTTGTTTCTCCTTTACACATAAAAATTCTCAATTCAAAGAACAGCATAAAGCAACCAAAAATCCAATCATCAATATTTTATGGCAGATTACAAAATAAACAATATATGCTACGATACACCAATACAATCATCAAAATGTGCCACTTTTTAGCTGAACTATCAGTAATTATTTTCTTTTTTACGGCAACATCATCTTTAATCAACTCGTCCAAACTCAATCCAAATTCATCGCTAATCGCTATTAGATTAGCAATATCGGGAATACCTTTATTAGTTTCCCATTTTGTAATTGCTTGTCTTGATACATTTATTCTTTCAGCAAGCTGCTCCTGTGAAAAAAACCTGCCTGCTTTCTGCATTCTTTGATTTTTTCTCCTAAATATCAATAACATATGTGTCAGTCATACGAAGCAATTCTTTACTTATTTTTGCTATCTGATAACCGCTTTGATTAAGAATGCTATAGTCCCATTCCATAATGGTTCCATCAATATGCCATCCATTGTAATCAATATTATAATGTGGCGTCAGGAATGAGAATTCTTTGCTCAGGCATCCGATATAACTGCCATTTTTATAAATTTCAAATTTAGGAAGAAAAGTAAGTACTTTCTGAACAACCATTCCTACTTCGTTTCCATAGGCATCATAAATTACAAGTTTATGTCCCCAGGCCAACTGACCTTTTACTACATAAACAGTGTTGCCTGCTTCATCATAGATATCATAGCTGTCAAACCATGAAAACAACCTTTGCTTAAACAATAACTTCATAACTTTTCACCACTCTCCAACAAATATAATCGTTCCTTATGCGTCTGATCTGGAGTATGCATTTTTCATCTGATTACTCAGTTCATATAATACTTTATTCAAAGTATCCTGCGTTTCTTTTTTTACCATATCAGCGATTGTCTGGTTTGCCTCCTGACGAAGCTGCATGCGTTTTTCTGCGTTGCTTTCCTTCGCAAGAAGTTCATCATATTGGTTGATATATTCATGGCCTTTTGACATGACTCTTTCCTGATAACGTTCAATATGGAAAATGGATTTACTATAAGAAGCATCTGCCATGGCTGCGATCATCCTGCTTGCCCAGTAAAAATTATCTGTTGAAGCATCTCCGGTCGTATTGGAAAAATACTCCGGTACTTTCTCTACATCTGTGTAGAACGGTGCGGCTGTATTAAATACGTTTGAAGCAAATGCTACCCATTCGATTGCCCGGCTGTCTTCTCCTGCATCCGGTCTCATCTGTATGATTCCCAGGAAATCTGTCCGGTTTACACCAATTGCACGATATGCACCTTTCATAGATTTATCTCCATAAGATGCATACGGATCATACGGTGTTCCCTGAAAATGAGAAGAAAGAACGTATTTCACATCTTCGATCGTCACCTTTTTCTCCGGAACCATGCACCATGGAATATCATCAGAAAGTGGTGTAAAATCTGCATCCGGTCCATCCCAGTTCATTGTACTCGGATTCAGGCAGCGTGCCATATACCATGCTCTCGGTGTATTGTATACATGATCCGAGTCATCATGGCTTCCAAAAGCATCTCTTGGATTTAAGGTTCCATCCTGTGAAAGGTTCAAATGATATTTTTCAACAAACTCCTTCAGATCGACGGAACACATATATTCTTTCTGGTTTGAAAGTGCATCCTCAAGATCGAACTGATCCATTCCAAACTGATTTGGCATCATGACATAAACATCATCCGGTACTTTTCTGGCAATCCAGTGATGTCCGCCGATTGTTTCCAGCCACCAGATCTCATTTACATCCTCGAACGCAATTCCATTCATTTCATAAGTACCATACTGTTCTAACAGGCTGCCAAGACGTTTGACACCTTCCCTTGCACTGTGTATGTATGGAAGTACAATGTATACAATATCCTCTTCCCCGATTCCTCCAGGAATTTCTTCTTTTCCGTCTTTTGCAGGCTGATATCTTACAAGCGGATCAGCTCCAAGAACTCTTGGATTGGATGTGATCGTTTCGGTTGCTGTCATTCCGACATGTGCTTCATTCACTCCGCAGGCTGCCCAGATACCTTCGCCCTCTTCTGCATTTGGCATTGCAGTATAGCGCATCGGATTTTCCGGAAGCTCGATTTCGACATGCGAAATGACCGATTTATAGATTTTCGGCTGTTCTTCCGGTTTGATCACTGCAAGTTTTTTTGAAGTATAATGCCCGGATCCTGAATCATCATTTCTTGCGATTATGGTTGATCCATCATAACTTGCTTTTTTTCCTACTAAAATTGTTGTACATGGCATATCTGTCACACTCCTTACTTTCTTTCAATTTTTTATCATCAAACATGCATCCGCATAACTGCCATCTGCATATTATATCTTCTTTTATCTCTCGTAAAATCCGTTATCATGTTCCAGTGGGATGCTTTTTGCATCCATATTTTCAATCCAGACGTAGGTACGATTTTGCAAAAAAATGATCAGCTCGTCGATCAGCGGTTCCTCGCCTTCTACTTCCATTTCCACGCTGCCGTCATATAGGTTTTTCACCCAGCCGGTCAGTCCGAGCTGGTTTGCTTTCTGTACTGCATAATAACGGAACCCCACTCCCTGAACTCTGCCATAAAAAATAATATGTTTTCTTATTTTTGTTTTCTTTTCCCAAAACATACTGATCCGCTCCTGCTGTCTTTCCTGATATCTACATGAATTCAACTTGAACTTTAAAACTTCAGTCTCATCTGATTCCACACGATATTTCCATGCACAGATTCTGAAACTCCTTCATTTTCAAAACCAAATTTTGCATAGTAATGCACCAGCCGGTCTTTGCACGTAAGGACAAGACCTTTTCTTCCCTGGTCTTTTGCATCTGCGATCGCTCTTTTTAAAAGTTCTCCGGCATAGCCGTGGTTCCGGTATGCCGGGAGCGTATTGACACCAAATATCATCTGCCATGCTCCATTTTCCTGATGCAGGGATGCATTTTCATACATTTCATCTGTCAGGTCTTCCTGATCTGTCACCATACCATCAACAAATGCGATTAATTTATCATCCTCAAACATCAGCCAGAAATGATCTGCATAATGTGAAAGTCTCTGCTCAAATTCCTCTTTTGTTGCCGCCTCTGCTGCCGGAAAACATTCTTTTTCCACTGCCGCAATCTGGTCGATGTCTTGTAATGTTGCAGTTCTTATATTCATTTTCATCATCTCCTGTTTTTTTCCGGATTTATATCTAATGGTGTTTGTTCTGCAAATGTTATCTTTTTTCTAACGTTCCTTTTCATTGTTTCTGGCACGGTAATCCGGAATTTTATAATATGCGGCTGCCTCTTCAAAATATTTTTCATCAATATGCGGCCACTTTGTCTGAGCATTGTCCTCTAATGCAAGTTTTTCTGCCAGCTCAACCATTTTGGCTGAACAGTCGATTCCGGTAAGGATGGTCAGAATGTTGCTGTTCACAAACCACGGTGCTATAGAAAGCAGGCCGCCGGTGATCATATCCTGTGCAACTTTCTGATTGTCATAAGGTACTTTCAGAAATTGAGGTTTCCATATTGTTGTTCCATTTTCCACACCGGACTCTAACAACATGCACTGTGCATATCCGGCATCATCAATAGATATTCCAACACTGCCTGAATTAAAGTAATGTTTGTTTTTGTATGTCATCTCTCCCGGATAATGCGTATGAGCGCAGATCATGTAATCGGTGTCAATCTTTTCTAACCATTGTTTTACCGGATCTTCATTCAACTGCAAGAGTTCCCTGCTGCTCGCCGGTGATCCGTGACAACAGGTAATGGACGGATAACCTGCTTTCTCATAAATAAATGTGATTGGAAGATTCCGAAAGAAATCAAAATCTTTATCCACAAGCTGCCCGTAAGTGTAGAGTAAGTTTCCACTTGCGGAGTTACTTATCCACATCTGCTCTGTGCATTTCTTTTTTCTGGCTTCCTGCTGTGTGAGCATGTACTCCTCACGATTGCCCCTTAGCAGATGACAGGTATGGTTTTACATAAATTCATACAGATAATCCATGGTTTCTCTTGTGTAAGGTGTATCGGAAATATAATCTCCGAGAAAGAAGTACTCGTCACATTTCTGTTTTTCCATATACTCTGTGCATGCCTTAAAAGCGTAAATGATTTCCTTTAGTCTGCTTCTCAATGCTACGATGATACAGATGATTACGACGACTGGGATTCCGATAAATAATATTAGAATTCCAATTGGTAATGCTTCCGGCTGTTGCCCCACAGAAAAAGACCAATCATAAACAACATGAGAATAATCATTACCACTCCGCCGATCGTGGCTCCCATTTTTTTCTTCATGTGAATATCGATTTTGCTTACGTCCACAAAATCTACTCCTTCCTTTTCCATTTTTTCCATCTCGTCCAGCCACTCATCTGTATTTATAGTATCAACCGTATCTTTTTTCTGAAGGATTACATTGGAGAGCTTCTGCATATTGTTAAGATTTTCACGTTCTTTTCCAGATGCCTCATCTGATTTTTCGAGACATTCTTCCAGAGAAATGCTTTTACTTAATACAGATTTGATTTCTTCCACCGGAACGCCAAGTTTACGCAGAAGTTTGATTTTTTCAGAGTTTTAATGTTTTCCTCATGATATTCACGATAACCATTCTCTGCCCGCTCCGGTGTAAGGAGTCCCCGTTCTTCATAAAACCGGATATTTTTGCTGGTAATTCCGACCAGTTCTTCCACCTGTTTGATTTTCATGCCGATCCTCCGTTTTTCTTTGGGTCTTTTTTCACAACATTTTGTGGCTGAATCGCTTGATGTAGCTTTTTTATACAGCTTCCATAAGGTGGAAGGTCAAGAGAAAATTAAAAAATTATTTTTCATACATAACCTCTACTGCACTGCAGAACTCCTTTGCTTTTTCTGTTTTATGAAAACCCTTTGCCTCATAAAATTTTCTGGCACGGATATTCTTTTCGAACACCCACAAAAGTGTATGTGCATAACCTGCTTTTTCCATATCGTTTAAAATCTGTTCCATCATTTTACTGCCGTAGCCTTTTCTCCAGTTATCCTGCAGACTGTGGATACAGATTAATTCTGCATACCCGGTCATATCCTGATTGCGGGCAGCATCCCACCATGCGATGCAGTGTGGCTTCCCCTCCACTTCGAGAATATAGCCATTCCCTTTTTCGCATCCAGAAGTTTTTGATACATTGCCGTGGCACGTTCCAAATTGGTGCACTGTTTTAAATCTTCCGGTTCTAATATATGTTGAAACGCATCTTTCCAGCTCTCGGTCTGGATATAAGCCAAAATCTGTTCATCACCTTCGGTGACTCTGCGAATATTATAATTTTCATTCATCTTTTAATCCTCTACATATTTCAGCACACCCGGATCTTTTTCCATCCACATATCCAGTGACTTGAAATGCTATATTTTCCTGTAATTTTTTATTCTTTTGAAGTCATTCACCCAAATGTGCTCTCTGTCTTTGTAATAAACAGATACATCCAGTGATTTCAGTGCATAAAATGGGCTGGCGTTGACGCTTTCTCTAGTCGTGTATTCTTCTGTCTTTCCGGTTTGTGGGTTTACATAATTCACAATCAAATAATAGGTAAAATTATAATCAGCACTGTTATAATTATAAAACCTATGTGTTGAAAAAAGCCACGTATTTTCCATTGCTTTTTGCCTCAGTTCCAAGATCTTCGTAACATACGATTTCTGATTTTGTGATACATTTGGACAAAAGTGCTCCTGCTCCGCCGACTGCCGCAAAGTAAACTGCATGGTTACGGACAATTGCGTCCATTACTTCTTTCGAACGTTTTCCTTTTCCGATCATCGCCTTTTCTCCGAGATCTAAAAGAGTTGGCGCATATTTATCCATTCTGGTTGCAGTTGTCGGTCCTGCAGAACCTATCGGACGTCCCTCTCTTGCCGGGGATGGTCCCATGTAATAGATTGTGGAATCTTTGATGTCGATCGGGAGTTCTTCCCCACGCTCCAATGCCTCGATCATTCTTTTGTGTGCGGCATCTCTTGCCACATAAATGGTTCCCGTTATGTAAACGTAATCACCGGACTTTAAATTTTTTGTCACTTCCCGGTGATCGGTGTTGTAATATGCTTGTCCATATTCTGCGCTCCCATTTCTAAATTTATATTTTTCTTCATTTATGACTGTAAAATAAAAACTACATTTGTAGTTATATGTTTTTTCTTACACTTCTCTTATCACATGTCTATTCACATGACAGCAGATATTGACTGCCACCGGAAGTCCTGCAATATGTGTCGCGTAAGTATTCACATTCACTGCGAGAGCAGTGGTTGTACCGCCAAGTCCACCCGGTCCGATTCCAAGCCGATTGATTTTTTCTAACATTTCTTCCTCTAACTCTTTCACGTATGGGATAGCAGAATGTTCTCCCACCGGTCTGGTCAACGCTTTTTTTGCTAAAATCGCACATTTTTCAAAAGTACCGCCAATACCAACTCCGACAACCATTGGCGGACAGGCATTCGGTCCTGCATCCTTCACTGCTGTAATAATTGCGTTTTTTACGCCCTCAATTCCATCAGCTGGTTTTAGCATGAACACACGGCTCATATTTTCACTTCCGAAACCTTTTGGAGCCATTGTAATTATCACTTTATCTCCCGGAACAATGCTGTAGTGGATCACCGCTGGGGTATTGTCTTTCGTATTTTCGCGGATGATAGGATCACCAACGACTGATTTTCTTAAATACCCTTCCGTATATCCCTGACGGACACCTTCGTTTACCGCATCTTCGATTGCCATTCCCTCAAAATGAACATCCTGTCCGACTTCCAGAAAAATAACTGCCATTCCGGTGTCCTGACAGATTGGGATCATCTCTTCATCTGCAATTTTCAAGTTCTCCTGAAGCTGATTTAATATTTTTTTACCAAGTTCTGATTTTTCAGAAGCGGTGGCATCTTTCAGGGCTTTATCCATATCTTTGGAAAGATAATGATTTGCCTCGATACACATTTCTTTTATATTTTTTACGATATCATCTGTATTAACTGTTCTGATCATTTTTATTTCTCCTAATATTAAAATATTTCTTATACTTCTGCAAAGATTCATTCTGTTCACGGGAAGTCATATCCGGGAACGCCTTCATCAGACGCTTGAAACCAAAATTCTTCTCTGCAAATAATTCTTTGTACTTTTTCTCAAGTTCCTCTTTCTCATGCTGTTTTGCAAGTCGGGCTGCTTCTCTGTTTTCTTTGTATGCAGCAATTTTCTCTTTTGCTGCTTCGGTCGATTCAGCAAATCTCTCTCTTGCATTTTCTGCAGACTCTGCAATTCTTTCTTTTCTTTCCTCCGCAGAGAGTACTATTTTTTCTCTGGTGGATGATTTTGTTTCCGCCAGTTTCATCCTTGTTGACTCAGCAGATTCTTCGATCCTTGCTTTCGCATTTGCTGGAATCTCTTTTATATTTTCTTTTTTGTCTGAAAGTTTTGTAAGAAATTCCTCATGTGTTTCCTGGAACTCCTCCGATTTTTCTACTGCAGTTGTCACATTTTCGTAGATATTTTCACCGATTTCATCGGATAATTTATGTATTTTCGCAGCCATTTCATCCATAACTTTTAATCGCTTGTTAAACTTCAAAATTGTAGTAACGGTAACACCGCAGTCAACAGCGAAAGCCGACATGATAATACAGAGCAGCACAACACCCAGAATATGTGGAATCATGGTGATTCCTTTGTAAATGATTGGATGAATCACATCCATAATAAATGTACATGCGAGTCCCCAGTAGATGGAAAATTTCAAACATATATATCCGTGAAGATTAAACGGCTTATTGCTATAGTCCCACCATTTATTGTGAAATACTTTCTCCAGAATAAATCCTGTAATGTATTCCAAAATGGAAGTCAGTAAGAAAGAACCCGCAAATAATATCAGCAGGTTGTCCTTTAGCGGAGTCAAAGCAGCTACAACAATCACCACTCCACATCCGTAAATTGGACAATACGGTCCATTTAAAAATCCCCGGTTTACAAAAATTCCCCGGTCCAATGCTGCATAAGATACTTCTGTGCACCATCCGATAAATGCATAAATAATAAAAATCCATACTAACTCATAAAAAGTTTTGCGGCACTTTTCATCCCCTGTTGTTCTGCTTTCTATTGGAGTTTTACTACAATTTTAAAACTCATGTATTCTATATTTACGCAAAAGTATAAACGAAAGTTTTTGCTATGACAATGAAATTTTTCCACGGAAGTTGGATTTTCGCAACACGTTATCCACATTTACACTATGGATTTCTTGATAACATGTGTTGTTTTTTATTTTTGTGTTGATATCATTCATTTTTCAAATAATCAAAATTGAACATCCTTTTTTTCAAATCAGGCTTGTTATCATGAAAAATAATTTGTTTTTAGATAGACAAATCGGCTGCTACATAAAAATGTGGCAGCCTACTGTCCAGACCACAGTGAATTCTTTGTATCACTGCGGTCAAAATATTTTTTTATTCCTCTTCCGAATCAGACTCAGCACGGCTTAATAATTCCTGCATTAATTCATCATCCGTTTCTGTCATCTGACCTGCCGCTTTTTTCGCAGCCTCTGCTGCAGCCGCAGCACTCTTGGCTTCCTCTTCCTCTGTGACAAGTTCAGATTCATCTGTATTTTCCATGAGGGATTTGTCCTCACGTACTTTTGCAATGCTTGCAACTGTGACATCATCCGCAAGATTCATCAGTTTTACACCGGAAGTAACTCTTCCGAGCAAAGCAGTATCACTGACTTTGATACGGATGATAATTCCTTCCGTTGTGATCAGCATCATCTCATCATCCTGATTAACTGCTTTCACACCGACGATATTTCCGGTTTTTTCTGTGATCTTATAGCACTTGACACCTTTACCACCACGGTTCTGGGCAGTAAATTCAGATGCAAGTGTGCATTTTCCAAGACCTTTTTCAGATACGATCATCAGAGCATCCCCCTGGGATTCCATCTGCATTCCGACAACTTTATCGCCGTCCGTTAAGTTCATACCGATCACACCCATAGAGGTTCTTCCGGTACTTCTGACATCTCTCTCATTGAAACGGATACACTGTCCGTATTTTGTCACAAGGAAAATATCCTGTTCGTTATCGGTCTTTTTCACTTCGATCAATTCATCATCTTCACGCAGTGTGATGGCTGCAAGTCCTGTTTTTCTGACATTCGCATAATCGGTGATCGGTGTTTTCTTCACAATACCGTTCTTAGTTGCCATAAACAGATAGTGTCCTTCGGTATATTCCTTGATTGGGATCACTGCGGTAATTTTCTCTCCCGGCTGAAGCTGCAACAGGTTAATGATCGCAGTACCTCTTGCGGTTCTGCCCGCTTCCGGAATTTCGTATGCTTTCATTCTGTATACACGACCGGTATTGGTAAAGAACATCATGTAATGATGGGAAGTTGTCATCAAAAGTTCCTCGATGTAATCTTCATCGATTGTCTCCATTCCCTTGATTCCCTTGCCGCCACGGTTCTGCGCACGGAAATTATCAAGGCTCATTCTCTTGATATAGCCAAGTTTTGTCATTGCAATCACAGTGTTGGTTACCGGAATGAGATCCTCCATGGAAATATCATACTCGTCAAATCCGATGGAAGTTCTTCGCTCATCACCGTATTTTTCTGCAATCAAGAGGATTTCCTCACGGATAACACCAAGGAGTTTTTTCTCATCTGCCAGAATTGCTTTTAACTCTGCAATACGATCCATCAGCTCTGCATACTCAGCTTCGATTTTCTCACGTTCCAGACCTGTCAGTGCACGCAGACGCATATCGACAATCGCCTGTGCCTGGACATCTGTCAGGGAAAATCTCTCGATCAAACGATTTTTTGCTTCCGGTGTATTTGCACTGCTTCGGATAATATTGATCACTTCATCGATATTATCAAGCGCAATCAGTAAGCCCTCCAGAATGTGGGCGCGTTCTTCTGCTTTGTTTAAATCATATTTTGTTCTTCTGGTCACAACATCTTTCTGGTGATCCAGATAATAGCCTAACATTTCCTGAAGATTTAATACTTTCGGCTGATTGTCCACAAGGGCTAACATGATAACACCAAACGTATCCTGCATCTGGGTATGTTTGTAGAGCAGATTCAAAACCACATTCGGATTTACATCACGGCGCAGCTCGATACAGATACGCATACCCTGACGGTCAGACTCATCACGAAGATCCGTGATTCCATCAATTTTTTTATCTCTTACAAGCTCTGCAATTTTCTCGATCAGTCTTGCTTTGTTGACCATATATGGAAGTTCGGTCACAACGATACGGTTTTTACCATTTTGCATTGGTTCGATATTGGTGATCGCACGAACTCTGATTTTTCCGCGTCCGGTGCGATAAGCTTCGTTAATTCCGGTTGTTCCAAGAATCATCGCTCCGGTTGGAAAATCCGGACCTTTTACAATACTCAAAAGTTCTTCGATATCTGTCCCCCGGTCCTCTAGCACTTCGTTGTCGATAATTTTTACGACGGCATGAATCACCTCACGCAGATTGTGAGGTGGAATGTTTGTTGCCATACCAACAGCAATACCGGTTGTTCCGTTTACCAGAAGATTCGGATAGCGGGAAGGGAGCACCGTCGGCTCTTTCTCAGTCTCATCGAAGTTTGGTACAAAGTCAACGGTATCTTTATTGATGTCCGCGAGCATTTCCATGGAAATTTTGCTGAGTCTTGCCTCTGTATATCGCATCGCAGCGGCACCGTCACCGTCGACAGAACCAAAGTTTCCGTGACCATCAACAAGCGGATATCTTGTAGACCAGTCCTGTGCCATGTTGACCAATGCTCCGTAGATGGAACTGTCTCCATGTGGATGGTATTTACCCATGGTATCACCGACAATACGCGCACATTTTCTGTGTGGCTTGTCCGGTCCATTATTTAATTCGATCATGGAGTAGAGTACACGACGCTGTACCGGTTTCAAACCATCTCTTACATCCGGCAATGCACGCTGGGCGATAACGCTCATCGCATAATCGATGTAGGATGTCTCCATTGTTTTTTTCAGATCGACATCATGGATTTGATCAAAAATTTTGTCATCCATTCTATTTACCTCATTCCTGCAAATTCTTTTTGGTTAAAAATATGCATTTCTCTAATTAAACTACATTTGCAATTATATTATAAATAAACTTTCTATTTTTTATTGAACTACATTTGCAGTAATATATATAATTTCTAACACATGCAATCTTAGATATCGAGATTCTGCACATACTTCGCATTTTCTTCAATAAACTCACGTCTCGGCTCTACTTTATCTCCCATCAGAGTTGTAAACGTAATATCAATCTCAGAAGTACTCTCATCATCGATCATGACACGTTTTAAAATTCGTTTCTCAGGATCCATTGTCGTCTCCCAAAGCTGGTCTGCATCCATCTCACCAAGTCCTTTATAACGCTGGATCTTATTATTTCCGTCACGTCCGATCTCCGTTAAGATTGCATTTAACTCATCGTCACTGTAGGCATACCATACATTTTTATTTTTCTCGATCTTGTATAGTGGCGGCTGTGCCAGATATACATGGCCTTCTTTGATCAGATCCGGCATGAACCGATAGAGGAATGTCAGCATTAACGTACTGATATGGGCACCATCGACATCGGCATCCGTCATAATGATAATCTTGTTGTAACGAAGTTTGCTGATATCAAAGTCTTCATGAATACCTGTACCAAACGCAGTGATCATAGCTTTGATCTCAGCATTTCCATAAATCTTATCCAGTCTTGCCTTCTCGACATTTAAAATCTTACCACGAAGTGGGAGGATTGCCTGGGTTGCACGGCTTCTCGCAGTCTTAGCGGAACCGCCGGCGGAATCTCCCTCGACGATGAAAATCTCACAGTTCTTTGGATCTTTGTCAGAACAGTCTGCCAGTTTTCCCGGAAGAGACATTCCCTCCAGTGCTGTTTTTCTTCTGGTTAAATCTCTCGCTTTTCTTGCTGCCTCTCTCGCGCGCTGTGCAAGAAGTGACTTTTCACAGATTGTCTTGGCAACCGTCGGATTCTGCTCTAAAAAGTAAGTAAGCTGCTCGCTTACAATGGAATCTACCGCACCGCGGGCTTCGCTGTTACCCAGTTTCTGCTTGGTCTGTCCCTCAAACTGAGGTTCCTCAATCTTGACACTGATAATGGCGGTCAGTCCTTCACGAATATCATCACCCGTCAATGCCGGTTCACTGTCTTTTAATAATTTATTCGCTCTTGCATAAGCATTAAATGTTTTCGTCAATGCATTACGGAATCCTGCAAGATGTGTACCACCTTCCGGTGTGATAATGTTATTGACAAAACTTAACGTCAGCTCATTGTAGGAATCATTATGCTGCATAGCAACTTCCACATAGACACCATTTCCACTGCCCTCACAGTAAATGACTTCCGGGTATAAAGCTTCTTTGCTCTTGTTTAAGTAAGTAACAAATTCCTTGATACCGCCGGCATAATGAAAATCATGAGTTCTCGCCGGGTTTTCTCTTAAATCTGTCAGCACGATTCTTAAACCTTTTGTCAAAAAGGCTGTCTCACGCAAACGCTGTTTTAACGTATCATAATCAAAAACGGTCTCTTCAAAAATCGATCCGTCCGGCCAGAAAGTAACCTTTGTTCCGTGCTTGTCCTCGCCGCATTCTCCGATCACTTTCACCGGTTCATCCGGTTTACCGATCTTGTAACTCTGGAAATAAATCTTTCCTTCACGGTAAACCTCAACTTTTAACTTTGTGGAAAGTGCATTTACAACTGACGCTCCTACACCGTGAAGTCCACCGGATACTTTGTAGCCTCCACCGCCAAATTTTCCACCGGCATGAAGTACAGTATATACGACTTCCAATGCGGATTTTCCAGCTTTGTGATTGATGTCGACCGGGATACCACGTCCATCATCTTCTACAGTAATAGAGTTATCCTCGTTTATGGTCACCTCAATATTTTTGCAGTATCCGGCAAGTGCCTCGTCTACTGAGTTATCTACAATCTCATATACCAGATGATGTAAGCCCCTGGCTGATGTACTACCGATGTACATACCCGGTCTTTTACGAACAGCCTCAAGTCCTTCCAAAATCTGGATCTGGTCTCCACCATATTCGTTTTCTGTACCCATTTATTCCTCCATTCTGCACATAAAAAAATATGTACAATGCAATTATATTTCTTTTCTCTCTTCCACAGTCCCCTGTACAACTTTAAATATCTTATTGATCTGAAATCTGTTTTTTACAAATTCATCCAGCCCTGTACAGGTGATCAGCGTCTGTGTATCATGAATACTGTTGAGCAGATAATTCTGCCGGTTACTGTCAAGTTCCGACAACACATCATCGAGCAACAAAACCGGTGTATCATGAATGGACCGTTTGACCAGTTCGATCTCTGACAATTTTAAGGACAGCGCAGAAGTTCTCTGCTGTCCCTGCGAACCGAACTTCCGGATATCCACCTCACCGATGGAAAAAAGAAGGTCATCCCGGTGCGGTCCCACTGATGTCATACACTGCCGCATATCCCTCTCTTTGACTCTGGACAGTTCATCCTCAAAAAAGATATCTTCAATACTTGGTTCATATTGCAAAAGCAAATCTTCTTTTTCACCGGAAATCCGATAGTGAATATCATGCACGATCTCATTTAGCTCATCAACAAACTGTTTTCTTCGCCGAATGATTTTCCTGCCAGTTTCTACCAGCTGCATATCCCATACCGGAAGTGTATCCTTTAAATCCGGTCTGTAAACCATATCTTTTAATAATTTGTTGCGCTGATTCAAAATTTTATTGTAAGTTGTAAGATCTGACAAATATATTTTATCCAGCTGGCATAATTCAGAATCCAGAAATCTGCGGCGCTCCGCCGGACCATTTTTGATAATATTCAGATCCTCCGGTGAAAAAAATACCATATTGAGAACTCCAAAAAGCTCGCTGGCTTTTTTGATTGGAACTTTGTTGATTGCGATTCCCTTGGAACGATTGTGTTTTAAATGCATATCAATTTGATATTCTTTATCTTTTTTTACAACAACCGTTCTGATATGGGACTCCTGCTCCCCAAAACGGATCATTTCCTTGTCCTTACTACATTTGTGGGACTTAGTTGTTCCACTTAAGTATGCAGCTTCAAGGATATTCGTTTTTCCCTGCGCATTATCCCCGTAAAAAATATTGGTTCCCTCATCAAATGAAATATTTAAATCTTCATAATTTCGAAAATTCTGCAATTCAATTGACTTTATGATCATTTTACAATCTGAATTGTCTCGCCGTTAAAGGAAACAACATCTCCATTGTATAATTTTTTTCCGCGCTGAAGCTCTGTCTCGCCGTTTAATTTTACCTGTCCATCCTGAATAAAAAACTTTGCATCTACTCCGGATTCTACAAGACCTGCTTTTTTCAAAGCCTGTCCCAGTTTGATAAATTCATCCGTCTCTCTGATATTTACTGTGATCATCTTTCTGCCTTTCTTAGTTAGTGGCTGCGTTAAAGTTTACCGGAAGAATCAGATAAATGAACTTTCCTTCATCATCCTTGATAAAACATGGAGCCTTCGGGTTTACCATATAAAGAGAAACCTCTTCCTCATCGATGACTCTCAATGCATCGATAAAGAATTTCGGATTAAATCCAATGAGGATATCTTTTCCCTCTTTTGTGATATCAATATCTTCATTCATGGAACCAATAAAAGAATTGATCTTTAATTCCATATTTCCATCTGTGATATTCATGATAATTGGTTTCTTGTCACCCTCTTTTACGAGAAGTGTTGCACGGTCGATACAGTCTAATAATTCACGCTTATTAATCTTAACTTTTGTATCATAATCAGAGGAAAGCATCTGCTCAATCTTGAAATACTCCCCTTCAATCAATCTGGATACAACTGTAGTATCATCAAATTCAAATACAATATGATTCTCTGAAAGGAAAATATTGACTTCTTCCTCTGCACTTCCAGGTAAAATCTTACTTACTTCCTGAAGTGTTTTACCAGGAACAACTACTTTCTTATGATCGTAATTATTCTTTAATTCAATATTACGGATGGAAATTCTGTGTCCATCCAGGGAAACCACTTTTAACTGATTCTCCTCAATCTCAAAAAGTTCACCAGTCATCAGTTTATTATTGTCATTGTCAGCAATTGAGAAGATTGTCTGACGGATCACTTCTTTTAAAGTAAACTGGGAAATTGAAATACATTCATTTCTTTCAATAAATGGAATATAGGAAAAATCATCCCCTGATTTTCCAACAATGTTAAACTTTGCTTTCTCACAGGTAATGGTAGTTTTAAAATTGGAATCTGTTTCGATCACAACATCACTGTCCGGTAATTTACGGACAATCTCAGAAAAAATCTTAGCATCTAATGCAATGATTCCCCTCTCTGCAATTTCTCCTTCAATCTTAGTTTCAATTCCAAGTTCCATATCGTTTGCTGTTAATTTGATTTCATTAGCAGAAGCATCAATTAAAATGCATTCAAGGATTGCCATTGTGGTTCTGGTTGGAACAGCCTTGGACACAATGTTAACTCCATGAAGCAGATTTGGAGCGAAAGTTCACGGTTTCAGAAAAAGAATGAGTACAGCAGGCGGAAGAAAAGTTTTGGCCGCTAGAAGATTAAAAGGAAGAAAAAAATTAACAGCTTAGGCCACAGTTTGTGGTCTTTTTTCTTTTAAACATTTTTGAACAAATAAAGGACAGAGAGGACAGAGAATGCATTTTTCAGAATCATTAAAAGAAAACAAAGATTTCCGGACAGTTTATAAGGGATGGAAAATCTTATGCAAAACAGACTGTTGGTTATGTATGTTCTGGAAAATCACACAGACAAAAACAGATTAGGTATATCCGTTAGTAAAAAAGTAGGAAATAGTGTTATAAGACATCACATTACCAGATCTAGTAAGAGAAAGTTACAGACTGCATGAAGAGATGTTCCATAGTGGTTGGGACATTGTAGTCATCGCAAGGGCAGGCGCAAAAACGCATCATATCACGAAATCGAATCCGCATTGCTGCACTTGGGAAATCTTCAAAAAAATCATGAACCCCGAAGAAAAGAAGATGGAATCACATTGAAAAAATATTGATTTTTTTAATAAAATTTTATCGTAAATACATTTCTCCGATGAAAACCACGAAATGTCCGTTATCCAACCTGCTCCACCTACGGGTTGGAAGCGGTAGAGAAAAATGGGGGCATGGAAAGGTGGATTGCTTGCGCTCTGGCGCATTTTACGCTGTAATCCGTTCTCTAAGGTGGCTACGATCCGGTTCCATGATTATAGGAGGCAACCAGATGGATTCCTTATTTTTACTTACACAAAATTCAGGTAAGATTTTAGGACCAATCGCAAAGGTACTCGGTTACCTTATGAACGCAATCTACGTATTTATGGACAAGTTTTTAAACATCCAGAACGTAGGTCTGACAATCATTGTATTTACGATTGTTATTTATTTTTGCTTACTTCCGCTTACTTTTATAAGCAGCAGAAGTTCTCAAAAATGTCACAGATCATGAATCCTGAAATTCAGGCAATTCAAAAAAGTATAAAAACAGAAGAGATCAGGCATCCGTTCAGGCTATGAACGAGGAGACACAGGCTGTTTACCAGAAATACGGTGTATCCCCTTCCGGAAGCTGTATCTTTATGATCATCCAGCTCCCCGATTCTGTTTGCTCTCTATCGTGTTATTTACAACGTACCGGCATATATCACAAACGTCAAAACACGTTTGACGGTCTTGTAACCGGTATTATGGGCACCGCCGGATATCCAGGATACCATGAACAGTTTCCTGACTTCCGTGTCAGAAAAGAACTCTGTATTCCGTGGTATTTCTCTGAACTTTTCAGGTACCAGCCAGCAGGCTCATGACTCTATCATTGATGTTTCTTTACAAATGTACCAGCAATAACTGGACTTTATTGCAGGATAAATTCAGCGGTTTATCCGATGTCATTGCAAGCACACAGTCTGCAGTAGAGCATTTTAATAACTTCCTCGGAATCAATATCGTATATTCTCCGAAGACCATTATTACAACAAGTTTCCGTGAGGGACATTATGTGCTGATCATCCTTGCTCTGCTTGTACCGATCCTTGCTGCTCTGACTCAGTTTCTGAACATCCGTCTGATGCCACAGGCAGCAAACAATGGCGGACAGCAGGAAGCTATGGCCAGCCAGATGAAGATGATGAACTACATGATGCCGTTATATTCTGTATTCATCGTATTTTTCCTTCCGGTCGGTGTTGGTATCTACTGGATCGCAGGTTCCGTTATTCGAAGCTTACAGCAGTTCCTTCTGAACAAGCATTTTCGACAAGATGGATCTTGAAAAGTTATCAAAGAGAACCAGGCAAAAGCCGCAGCAAAGAACAAAAGAAAATCGAGAAAAAGGTGTAGCCGGTGAGCAGATCGCCAATGCTGCAAAGTTAATACCCGTAATATCCAGTACAAACCATGGCAGACAAAGCAGCTTCCGTCAGCCAAAAGGACACCACACCGGATACAGGTAAAAATACAAAGAAGGAAGTATGGCTTCCAAAGCAAATCTTGTAAAAGATTTTCAACAACAAAAATACAAAATAGGGAGGGCATTGTGATGGATTTTATCGAATTTACAGGGAAAACTGTTGATGACGCACTTACAAATGCACTGGTTGAATTCGGTGTTACAAGTGATCAGATCGATTATGACGTGCTGGAAAAAGGCAGTTCAGGATTCCTTGGATTTAACAGTAAACCGGCAAAATCAAAGCCCGCAAAAATGATTCTGGTCAGCGAAAGCTGACATATTCTTCTCAGAATCACTGCACATCCTCGCGGAGCGTTTATCTCAGTCGGAGATTGAACTCCCACTGAGAAAGACATGTCAAATTCCACGCCCGCCCGGGTAACAGACTTGTCAGAATCTCACCTATAATAAAAAACGGGCATTTTTTTTTGAAACGGACGGATTGATCTGTCCCAGGCAGAGTCCGTAATCGATGATATGGATTAATTCGCTATGTGACAGAACGAAATCTTGCTTCTGATCTGAAGCAGTTCCGTCAGTCAGCTGCAAGGCGCTGTCCGGCAGAAAAATAAAACGGGCATTTTTTAAACGGATCTGCGCGGTTGTGCTACACGAGTTCCGATTGCGCTTTATCGAATCCGCACTGGATGATCCGGGCATGTATCACTGGAGGGCTATCCGGAGCAATTGCATGAGATCATGGTGATGCTCATTCCAAAGTGAAGAAACTGCTGGATTCCTCTGACAATGGCAAGATGCTCAAAAGAAGGGATTAACACCGCTATTGTCGGAAAACCGAATGCCGGGAAATCCTCCCTGCTGAATATTCTGGTGGGAGAGGAGCGTGCCATTGTTACCGAGATTGCCGGTACGACACGCGATATTTTACAGGAACAGATTCAGATTGGCGGCATCGGTCTGAATGTCATCGACACCGCCGGTATCCGGGACACCGAAGATATTGTTGAGAAGATCGGTGTCAACAAATCAAGGGAATATATTGAAAAAAAGCAGATTTGATCATCTATGTAGTTGATTCCTCCACAGAACTGGATGAAAACGATCAGGAAATCATCGAAGCCATCCAGAATAAGAAAGCAATTGTACTGCTGAACAAATCTGATCTGGATGCAAAACAGATGCCTCTATATTACAGACACAGTTAAGCAAACCAATCCTTTCCATTTCTGCCAAAAAACAACACCGGAATCCATGAACTGGAAACGCTTATTGAAGAAATGTTTTTCAGTGGAAAGCTATCTTTCAATGATGAAGTATATATCACAAATATTCATGAAAATGCTCTGGCAGAGGCTCAGAACAGTCTGAAGATGGTATTACAGAGCATTGCAGATGGAATGCCGGAAGATTTCTTTACCATCGATATGATGAACGCTTATGAGGCTCTTGGCACGATCATTGGTGAATCTGTAGGAGAAGATCTGGTAAATGAGATATTCAGTAAAATTTTGTATGGGAAAATAATGCATCACCACTATATGAGGAGGAATATATGCCAGTTGTAAAGGAAAATTACGATGTTTGTATCGTCGGTGCAGGCCACGCAGGTTGTGAAGCAGCCCTGGCATGCGCACGGCTCGGACTGGAAACCATTCTTTTTTTACCATCAGCATTGAAAGCGTAGCTATGATGCCATGTAACCCGAATGTAGGGGCAGTTCCAAAGGCCATCTGGTAAGAGAGCTTGATGCCCTGGGCGGTGAAATGGGTGTCAATATCGACCATACGTTTATCCAGTCTAAAATGTTAAATAAATCAAAGGGACCTGCCGTACATTCTCTGCGTGCACAGGCGGATAAGGCAGATTACAGCGCCAGAATGAGACAGGTATTACAGAACACTGACCATAACCCTGCGCCAGGCAGAAGTTACAGAACTGATGGTAGAGAACAAAGTGATCCGTGGTGTGAAAACGTTTTCCAGGTGCGGAATATTATGCAAAAGCAGTCGTATTGTGTACAGGTACTTATCTGAAAAGCCCGCTGTCTCTACGGTGATGTGGTAAACTGCACCGGCCCAAACGGCCTGCAGGCTGCAAATCATCTGACGGATTCTCTGGTAGAAAATGGAGTGGAAATGTTCCGTTTCAAAACAGGTACACCGGCACGTATTGATAAACGTTCTGTTGATTTTTCAAAAATGCAGGAACAGTTTGGCGATGAGAGAGTTGTACCATTTTCATTTACCACTGATCCGGAAAAAGTACAGATTGATCAGGTAAGTTGCTGGTTAACTTATACAAATGAAAAGACACATGAGATCATTCGGGATAATCTGAGCCGTTCGCCACTGTTTTCGGAATGATTGAGGAACCGGTCCGCGCTACTGTCCGTCTATCGAGGACAAAGTCGTTAAATTTGCCGACAAGAACCGCCATCAGGTATTCATTGAACCAGAAGGTATCCACACCAATGAAATGTATATCGGCGGTATGTCCAGTTCTCTTCCGGAGGATGTACAGTATGCTATGTATCATACAGTACCGGGACTCGAACATGTCAAGATTGTAAGGAATGCATACGCAATTGAGTATGACTGTATCAACCCACGTCAGTTGTATCCGTCCCTGGAGTTCAAGGAGATTTCCGGTCTGTTCAGCGGCGGGCAGTTCAACGGAAGCTCCGGATATGAAGAGGCTGCCGCACAGGGGCTGATCGCCGGTATCAATGCAGCTATGAAAATAAAAGGAAAGGACCCACTGATTCTTGACCGTTCCGAATCCTATATTGGCGTACTCATTGATGATTTGGTTACTAAAGAAACCATGAACCATATCGTATGATGACTTCCGTGCAGAGTATCGTTTGCTGCTCCGTCAGGATAATGCAGATCTGCGTCTGACCAGACACGGATACGAAGTTGGTCTGATCCCACAGGAACGCTATGACTATGTTGTTAAAGGAGCAGCTGATCAAACAGGAAGTGCAGCGTGTAGAAAAATGTACACCTGGGAGCTTCGGTCAGTACAGAAACTGATGGCACAATATAACAGCCAGCCTTTGAATACAGGAACTACACTGGCTGAGCTGATCCGCCGTCCGGAACTGAACTATGATATTCTGGCACCGGTGGATCGGAACGTCCACCTGACACCGGATGTCTGCGAACAGATAAATATCAACATTAAATATGACGGTTACATCAAACGCCAGATCAAACAGGTAAAACAATTCAAAAAACTGGAAAATGAGAAACTGCCACCGAATTTTGATTACACCCAGATCAGCGGACTTCGTATGGGCACGCAAACTGAATCTGTACCAGCCAATCTCCATCGGGCAAGCTTCCCGTATTTCCGGCGTTTCACCAGCAAGATATCTCCGTTATTTTAGTATATCTGGAGCAACTACACTATCAGCAGAAAAAAGAACAGGATAAATAAACTATGAGTTATGATCTGGCCAAATTCAAACATGGTCTGGAAGAGTTACGAATTACTCTGACCCGATCATCAGATAAATTAATTTTTACAATATTACGAAATGTTGGTGGAAAAAATAAGGTGATGAACCTCACCGGTATTACGGAATATGAAGAAGTCATTCAGAAACATTTTCTGGACAGCCTCTCTCTGATCCGGGTCATCCCGACTCTGGCTGAACAGAATTTCAAATCATTGATCTTGGAACCGGAGCTTGGGTTTTTCCGGGGCTTCCATTAAAATTGCATTTCGAATCTTGAGATTACATTGATGGATTCCCTGAACAAGCGAATCAACTTCTTAAATGAAGTAATCGGCAAGCTCGGATTGGAGAAGTAACTGCGGTACACGGAAGAGCAGAAGAAATGGCAGCTAATATCACGCACCGACAGCAAGTATGACCTCTGTGTTTCACGTGCGGTATCAACCTTGCTGTACTGTGCGAATACTGTCTGCCATTTGTTGCAAAAAACACGTGAAACATTTCACAAAAAAGCTCAAAAAAAACATAAAAATCTGCAAAATAACAACATAATTACTATTCGAGATTAATCGATTTTATGTTATACTGTAATAGAAAATAAGAGGAAGATGTGTATGATATATAAAAGTATATTATTGATTTTGGGATATCTATCGGAACAATGTTAACTGCAACGTTCGTTGTAAAACATTCCCAGGAAATGATGTAAGTAAAATAGGATCTGGAAATCTTTATTCTGGAACAAAATGTCATGGAACATATCGGGAAAAAGGAAGGTGTTTTGGTATTAGCCGGCGATATATTAAAAGTTATTGTAGCCGGTATTCTTGGTCGCCTGTTATTTCCAGATAAAACATGGCATGATATTTTTTATATACAGGATTTGGAGCGATTTTTGGACATAATTATCCACTGTGGAAAAAGGAAAAGGTGGAATTGGTCTTCTTTACCTGTACGTGGTTGATATTTGTATTTGGAGTTCTTAATGCTGGCCAGCAATCTGTTGCATAATAGGAGGCATGGTAGTGCTAGACCGGATAATTCGTATGCGGTTGTCATTCTGTGGAACCAAATTCCAACGGTATATTTTATACGTGGAAAATCTATAGAACTTGTATTTCTGCTGATTGCCAACTGTAAATAAAGGTTGCTGATCCGGCATCGCAAAGGAATTTTAGCAGAATAATACATGGGGAAGAACTTTTGCATTTAAAATTAAAAAGGATAAATAAAAATACACTCTATACAGAGAATGTTGAGAATACGGTATATGAGCTGATGCTGGATGAATGTTCCATCAATGAGAGTATTCAGGATACCGTTGTAAAAGGCCTGCGTCTGATTCCATCCAATGTAAATCTGGCAGGTGCGGAAATAGAATTATTAGGAATAAATGACAAAGAATATATCTTAAAAACAGCAGTTGACTATATCCGTGATGATTACGATTTCATTGTGATTGACTGTCCGCCATCTTTAAATATGCTGACGGTAAATGCCATGACAACTGCAGATACGGTTCTTGTCCCGATTCAGTGTGAGTATTATGCACTGGAAGGACTGAGCCAGTTGATACATACCATTAATCTTGTACAGGAGAGATTAAATCCCAATCTGCAGATGGAAGGCGTTGTATTTACCATGTATGATGTCCGGACGAAATTGTCAAATCAGGTTGTAGAAAATGTAAAAGAAAATCTGGATACAAAGATTTATGAAACGATGATTCCGAGAAATATTCGATTGGCAGAAGCACCATCTTATGGAATTCCGATCAATATGTACGATAGCAAATCTGCGGGGGCAGAGAGTTACCGCAAGCTTGCAAAGGAAATCGTGGGTCGTAAAGATTTGTAAAAAGAAAGGGAGTAACAATGGCAGTTAAAAAGGATTGGGAAAAGGTTTGGATTCTCTGATTACAGACAAGGTGAATACAAAACCGGCAGCTTCAAAAATAATCCAACACCAAAGAGTGAGCACGCGGCAGATGCTATCATGATGAATATCACAAAGGTAGAACCGAACAGAGAGCAGCCGAGAAAAAAAATTCGATGAGGATGCATTGCTTGAACTGGCAGAATCCATAAAACAGTATGGAGTATTGCAGCCACTTCTGGTGCAGGAGAGGGAGGATTATTATGAGATTGTCGCCGGGGAGCGCCGGTGGAGAGCCGCGAAAATAGCCGGAATCAAAGAAATTCCTGTGATTATCAAGAAACTTACCAGACAGGAAATTATGGAGATCTCCCTGATAGAAAATATTCAGAGGGAAGATTTAAATCCAATTGAAGAAGCACTGGCTTTTAAGCGGCTTCTGACAGAATTTAATCTAAAGCAGGATGAGGTAGCAGAGCGGGTTTCCAAGAGCAGAACAGCGGTCACAAATGCCATGCGGCTGTTGAAACTGAATGAAAAAGGAAAACAATGCTCCGCAGAAAAGATAAACGATCCTGTATTATCTGCCATTTATGCTGACCTGGCAGATCAGATGAAACGAATCTTCGGAACGAAAGTAGAAATTCATCAGCGTAATGATCAAAAAGGTAAAATAGAAATTGAATACTACTCGCAGGATGAATTGAATCGTCTGATTGAACTTATTCAGAGCATCCAGCAACAGCAACAGCAGCAGCAACAGCAACAGCAACAGCAACAGCAACAATCTGCAACAGCACATGATATAACTTTTAGTGAGGAAAATGCAAGTGGAATATTTAAAATTACATATCGAAGATCTGACCGGCATCAGCCTTGATGTAATCACAGTCGATCTCGCCGCTCTTGTTTTGATTCCTGTCATCATCATGATCGTCAACGGAGTCAAAATGAAAAAAATTGAAAAAAGTACGAAACGTTTATGGCAGGAAAAAATGCCGCATCCCTGGAAGACACTCTGGTAAAACGTCTGAATCAAGTAGAAGATCTGATTGCGTCTGACGAGCACACACAGGAAAAAGTACAGATGGTTCTGGATCACCTGGATAACACCTACCAAAAGTTGGTCTGGTAAAATACGATGCATTTAATGAAATGGGTGGAAAATTATCATTCTCCCTGGCACTGTTAAACCGGAAAAACAATGGTTTTATTATTAACGCAATGCACAGCAGAGAAGGCTGCTATACATACATCAAAAAAATTATTGATGGCAATTCCGTGATTATGCTTGCGGAAGAGGAGAAGAAGCTCTTGAAATGGCATTGGCTGACACTTATGAACAAGGGAAATAATCTATGATACATACATTTTAAGATCCATTGGTTTCGGAGATCTTACAAAAATGCTGATTTATATCTCATATTAGAATCCATTTTGAATCGTCCTGACGAGCAGAACATTGTCAAAGATGAATATGGAAATGAATTTTGCTTGTTTCTCCAAAAAGTTTTGGTACAGACATTTCGGCATTACTGGTTTGTGGAAATTTTTATCAATGATAAAGAATTTCGTATGGAATATTATTATCCATATCTGCACGGTTCTCAGAAAACATCCAAAACATTATCCTCCGTTCTAATGTTACCAAATCAAAAAATCTGTAGATTGACAACTCGAAAAAGAGTTGATAATCTTATATATGGCCGAAGGGAAAAATCCCAGAAACCCAGTAAAATCAAGGGTTTGCGGCATGTGTCGTCATAGCTCAGCTGGATAGAGCACTCGCCTCCTAAGCGAGGGGTCGGAGGTTCAAATCCTCTTGGCGACGGGCTTCAAAGCGTTCGAAAATGTTAGCTGGATTAGCTGACAACGAACGCTTTTGTTATTTTCTAATCACGTTCGTGACACAAAATTCCATTCAAAATGATCAATTTCCAGCTAACGCAATCCGATTTTTGTTAGCTGACAGCTAATCAAAATCACCGGTTTGCAAACATGGGTTTTAGGAAGTCCAGCTAACATTTGGGTTCCGCTCTGTTGTCACCCCTTATTTGGGGATGTAAATCAGAGAAAAGGCGGGAAAAGAAACAATCTCTCCCAAACCTGCAAACATGAATTAGCTGAAACAGTATTCAATTCTATTAGCTACAGCTAATGGTCAAACAGCAATGTCTGTTTGGAACTTTACTATCTATAAAAGTTCCAGGCAGGCATTTTTTATTTCCTGAATCCTGGAGGAAAGGAGTCAAGATGACTGAGCCAAACAGACAATCAGGAGAAAACGAAGAAAGAATCATAGAAATTGAGATTGAGCGTCTTCGACCGTTCAAAGAGCATCCGTTTCAGGTAAAAGATGATAAGGAAATGTTTCTTTTGCAGGAAAGCATTGAGAAGTATGGAATATTAAATCCGCTGATCGTCAGACCGGTACCGGATGGATACTATGAGATCATATCCGGCCACAGAAGAAAACATGCTGCGGAGAAACTGGGATACCGAAAAGTACCGGTGATCATCCGGGTATTAAGTGAAGATGATTCCATTTTAAGCATGGTAGATTCTAATCTTCACAGAGAACGGATCAGCTACAGTGAAAAAGCTTTTGCTTACAAACTGAAGAATGACGTATTAAAAAGAAAAAGTGGTCGAAAAAAGAGCCAAGTTGACCACAAAACACCAAGAAAGCGGGCAATAGAAATCATCAGCGAGGATTGTGGTGATAGCCCAAAACAAGTGCAGCGTTATATCTCACTGACAAAACTGATACCGGAAATGTTGCAGAAACTGGATGATGAGATTATTTCTTTTTGTCCGGCTGTAGAGATAGCTGCATTAAGTGAAAAAGAGCAAAAGGAACTGCTTGTAGCAATGGAGTATGCACAGGCAATCCCGTCACTCTCACAGGCCCAGAGGATCCGGCAACTGAGTAAAGAAAAGCAGTTGTCACTGGAAAAGATGGAAGAAATCATGTGTGAAGTGAAAAAGGGTGAGATCACAAGAGTGGCATTCACAAACGAGCAGTTGCACAAGTATTTTCCAAATTCTTATACACCGGCAATGATGAAACGGGAAATACTGGCACTGCTGAAATTATGGAAAAAAGAATCATGGGAAAGTTAAAGGAGGAAGAAATCATGTGTAAAGTTATATCCGTAGTAAACCAGAAAGGTGGCGTCGGAAAGACCACCACAACCGTAAATGTAGGCATTGGACTGGCAAGAGAAGGTAAGAAAGTGTTGCTGATCGACGCGGATCCACAGGGAAGTTTAACCGCAAGTCTTGGATATGAGGAACCGGATGATCTTCGCATCACACTGGCAACGATCATGATGGAGGTCATCAACGAAGAAGAAATCTCTCTGGAAGATGGGATCTTACATCACCAGGAAAATGTAGATCTTCTCCCGGCAAATATTGAGCTTTCCGCACTGGAAGTAACGATGGGAAATGTTATGAGCAGAGAAATGATCATGAAAGAATATATCGATGCGATAAGATCCCGATACGATTATATCCTGATCGACTGTATGCCAAGCCTTGGTATGATGACAATCAATGCACTGGTCTCTTCCGATTCCGTGCTGATACCTGTACAGGCCGCATATCTGCCGGTGAAAGGACTTCAGCAGCTGATCAAGACCATTCTTACAGTAAAGAAAAGACTGAACCGGAAACTGGCGATTGAGGGCATTCTCCTGACTATGGTAGATTTCAGAACCAATTACGCAAGGGACATTGCATCGAGAGTACATACAACCTACGGAAGTCAGATTGAAGTATTTGAAAATGTGATTCCGATGTCCGTAAAAGCAGCTGAGACCAGTGCAGAGGGAAAAAGTATCTACATGCACTGTCCGAAAGGAAAAGTTGCTGAGGCATATATGAAATTAACACAGGAGGTTTTGAATAATGAAAAATAGAAGTGGCGAAAAGATTAAACTGGCAAGTATTGATGAACTGCTTGGTGTGGTAAATGAAGAATCTGCAATGGAGATAGAGATCAGTAAGATCCATCCGTTTAAGAATCATCCGTTCAAGGTGCTGGATGATGAAAAGATGCAGGACCTGGTAGAAAGCGTAAAGATCAATGGAGTACTGACACCGGTACTGCTTCGCATGGATGAAAATGAAGAATATGAAATGGTATCCGGTCATAGAAGAATGCATGCAGCACAGCTTGCAGGACTTACGACTATTCCGGCAATCGTAAGAGAATTATCGGATGATGATGCCGTGATTGCGATGGTGGACGCTAACATTCAGCGAGAGGAACTGTTACCGAGTGAGAAAGCATTTGCATATAAGATGAAAATGGATGCTATGAGAAGAACAGCAGGTCGTCCGACAAAAGAAAAATCCCCGACAAAATGTCGGGAATTATGAGACGGCAGATCTCATTGGAAAGGATAATGGAGAAAGTGGACGACAGGTTCAAAGATATATTCGTCTCACGGAATTAATACCAGAACTTTTAGATCTGGTAGATAAGAAAAAGCTCCAATTTACAGTTGCTATTGATATCTCCTACATCGATAAGGAAGTACAAGAATGGATTTACGAATATATTAGTGACACAGGATTTATCAAACCAAAGCAGATTGCAGCACTCAGAAATCAGCTGAATGATGGGCCAATCAATCAGATCCAGATGTTATCGATTTTCAATAACTGTGTGATAGCAAAGAAGATATCCCGGTCTCTCACCTTCTCAGAAAAGAAACTAACAAAGTACTTTCCAGATGATTATACAGCCAAAGATATGGAGCAGGTGATTGAATCATTATTAGAAAAAGTGGATGCAGGAACAGTCCTGTTAAGGATAGAAAAAGCTAAGAAAACAAAGTCAAAGAAGTTTAAAAAGAGGACTTCTTAGCAGAAAATGAAAGGAGGAAACTATGGAGAAAAAAATGACATTTAATTATTTTTACGGTACCGAAGCTGATCAGTTCAGCTTCTACCGCATACCAAAAGCATTATTTACAGACAGTTATTTTAAAGATTTATCGAGCGATGCTAAAATTTTATATGGACTGATGTTGGATCGAATGTCTCTTTCCATCAAGAATCAGTGGTTTGATGACAAAAACAGAGCATATATCTACTTTTCCATCGAAGATATCATGGAATTACTGAACTGTGGCAGAAATAAAGCCATCAAATCCATGAGAGAACTGGATGACGAAACAGGAATTGGTTTGATTGAAAAACGCAGACAGGGATTTGGAAAGGTGAACGTTATCTACGTGAAAACCTTTATGCCCGAGAAAACAGATGAGAAAAAATTTGAAGAGGAATTAGAGAAGTTTAAAAAACAAACTTCTTTGGAAAATGAGGAACCTACAGAAGTTTACAATTCAAACTTCATGAAGTCCCAAAATCAAACTTCTAGAAGTCCCGAAAACAAACTTCAAGAAGTTTACATTTCAAACCCTAATAATACTAATCTTAGTGATACTGAAATGAATGATAATAAATCTAATCATATCATATCTGTGGATGAGAAAAGATTTGATAGCGATAACCGCTCTGAGGATTATCAGGCTTATGAAAACCTTGTCAAAGAGACCATTGATTATGAATCACTGGAAGTAACCCATCATGACGATATGCGGCAGGTAGATGAAATCGTGAACCTGATCGTAGAGACTGTGATGTGTAAAAATGACAAGATCTTGATTGCCAGCAACTGGTATCCGGCATCACTGGTGAAGAAAAAATTTCTGATGCTGACCTATTCACATATCGAGTATGTCTTACACTGTATGAGTGGTAACACCACAAAGGTGAAGAACATCAAGAAATATTTATTAGCAGCCCTGTTTAATGCACCGTCAACGATGAACGGGTATTATCAGGCAGAGGTGAACCATGATATGCCAGGACTGGTAAGATAGGAGGTGCACATGTTTATTTTAAAACTTGCTGGGAAGATATTATTACTGCCGGTATGGCTGATACCTTTTTGTGATCGGCCTGGCAGTGAAGATGACAGTACAGACTTATGCGGTTGTCAGAGGAATCCTTGGGTTTATATTCACTTTATTGATCATAGCGACTGCATACTGTTACCATGATTGGGTACAGGTTGCATTCCTGTTTTCGCTGAGTGTTATTCTGTATCTGATCCTTTTTGCAGGAGTGTTCGTAGATACTGTACTGGACATGACAAGAGAACGTATTATTGATTTTATTATATCGTGAGGAGAATATGAAAATGAGTGAAAACAATGATTATATTCAGTTACCACCACTAAAAAAAGACACACCATCCGATGTGGTAGCATTTATGTGGGAGTACATGAAAGTACCGGAGAATTCAAGAGAAAAAGTTAAGAATCTGCTTAAAGATGCAAAACGACAGAACTTGGACATGAAGGATTTTGCAAAAGAAATATTACTTGAGGAGAATTATAATAAATTTATAAGATCATACAAATTTACATTTTGGTTTCAATTAATCGGTGTATTAGCTGGATTTATAGTGCCATCAGTTGTTCTTCTTGTTATTTTTAAAGAATTTATTTACTGTGCTTTTGGTGCAACTATAGGAATTTTTTGGATGTGTGTATGGATGCTGCTAAGTATGGTAATTCCCCCGACAAGGATATATCGAAAATTTGCAAAGTGGTATAGGAAAAGCGATGTGTCTATACGCGACTTGGATGAGATATTTTATTGAAGGGGACAGAAAAATAGATGGAGATGAAAAGGAATCTAATATATTGACTGAGGAAGAACCCAAATACATAATATCGCTAAAGAAGAGATATAGAATTCTTGTCGAATTAAGAAAACCGGTATTTGTGGAGGAGGAATTCTGTAATGAGATTTTTTGAAAATACCCGTAAGCCACAAGGCTTCGGCGGAAAATTGATGACGAAGATGATGAACAGCGGTCACGCCAAATTATCGCAATGGGGATTCTCAAATATCTCCGCAAAGTCTGATGCTGAAGTTCTGGACGTTGGCTGTGGCGGCGGAGCAAATATTGCGGTTTGGCTTGATAGATGTAGAAATGGCCACGTGACAGGAATGGATTATTCTGAGGTTAGTGTGGCGGAATCTCAAAAATTGAACGCCCTCGCCATTAAACAAGGGAAATGTAATGTAGTTCAAGGAGATGTATCTGCTATACCCTTTTCTGACGCGACTTTTGATTATGTTTCTGCCTTCGAAACAGTTTACTTTTTGGCCAGGATTAGTAAAATGCTTTTCCGAGGTCAACCGTGTGCTGAAAAGCGAAGGCATATTCCTGATTTGTAACGAGAGTGACGGAACGAATGCCGCAGATGAAAAATGGACAAAGATGATCAATGGTATGAAGATTTACACATCTAAACAACTTGTTGCCGCTTTGAAAGAAGCGGGTTTTACAGAGATCAAAACGTATTCAAATGCA
>VOFH01002478.1_pt1 | contig 37968 bp, 59 predicted proteins | sample 5384091 | NCBI WGS metagenome assembly VOFH01 (sample SAMN12384727, study PRJNA508395) | human gut metagenome | isolation source: healthy gut G | host: Homo sapiens
GAATGTAACAAATAAAATGTGTATCATTGACATAAAAAATGAGCTCTAATAACAAAAAATATATACACTAAATCTTGAAATATGTGACTTTAAATTGTGCAAAATGACAGATATAATGAAAGTTAACATTGATACCTGGCGCCGAAGTGACAATAATCAACAAATCACAGCAAAGAAAACAAAACAAAATAAGAAACAAGAAACAACAGAGAAGATAACAGAATATGGACGGAGGTTATTTATGGTAAAGAAAAAGTTATTATCAGTCGCACTGGTTGGGTTACCGTATGTTCCATGATATTTTAGGGGGCGGGAGTTTGCTGAAAATACGGGAATGATACAGGGAAGATAGATAGCACAGGCAGGAAATACTGCCGGGGATGTTGCAGATGTTGCAGATGATGTAGAGAAACGGAAAAGACACGATTATGGTAGACGGAACTTTCCAGGCTTAACATTGGCAGACGGTCAGGGAAGAATGGCCTGAACAAATGGAAGAACCGGATGTAAATCGAACTTGGAAGTCATCATCCAACCGGATCACAATGCTTCGTGATGTGGCAGTTGTGGGACAGACCTTCGCCGAAGCGGACCGGAGAATCGTCAGATGTCGTTATCCGATCTTCCTATTATTCCGATATGCGGAGAGGAGCTCTGACATGACGATGCCTGGAACAATTCAGAGTTGAAGAAGAATCCCAACACGATGTAAGTGTTGATGGACATCTACGACTGGCACTTGGCGGAGGTGGCGGATGTATGACTTTCTCCTCAGAAAACAGTGGATAACTGTGGACTGGACATTCCGACGACGTATGAAGAAACGAAATGCTTTTCAGCAGGTGATCCGATGGGAGACGGTATCACGAAATGTTCATTGGTGTATCCGGTGCCGGATTTGTAGGAAATGAAGCTCCATACCACCATTCGCTGGAATTCTATCAGACGCATCCTCTTTCATCAGGCAGAGGATGGCGCATGGAGAGACGGATTTACCGAGGATTCCACAGTTATCGAGTCTACAACGCGGTTATATCGGATAAAGCGAATTCTGACGAATGCACCGCCGTACCAAATTCATGGAAGGGAAACGGTCACTTCGCAGGCGGATGGTCTGACTCAGCTGTCGGATGGATCTTCGTCATGAAATGGACAGGACAGCGAACTGGTATTTATGCCGCCTATCGCAGAGGTTGAAAAATACTGGCAGAGATGCGTACCGGTGGTATGCGATTGGCTTCTTCCTGTAAGAACTGAAGGCGTATTCAAACATTTTCTGGAAAGCCACGGATGAGATGAAAAACATTGTGGGATCTATGGAGTAGAAGGTGTTCATTGGTCCAGATTGGCAGAAACAGCATGTGGCAATACGTATCAGGATGGAGAGTTCCATATGATGGAGATGCGTTCCCAGCCCAGTACAGTATACGACTCTATCATTATGGGAGATACCAATATCTGTCCGTTGACCGAGAGACTGGTTCCCCGTAAAGAAATATACAGAGGAATCGATGGAAATCTTTAATGCCAATAATAACAAGACGGCACCTTTGCCGGTAACAACAGATATGATGAGCCAGTATAACGGCGATCTGACCAGTCTGAAGAATTCTATCATTGCTGACTGTGCAAGTGCAGGGTCTTTCTGTAGAAGAGGGTTACAAGCGTTTTTTGAACAGGAAGGCCGGGCTGAATGGTCTCAGGCAATCGTAGATTCCTTTGAATAAATAATCTGGTAACAGTATAGGAGGTTGCATTATGATAGATAAAATGAGAGAGCTGACAGACAGACAGATGCAGGATTTTGTAAGAGTGTTGGAAAAAAGAAGGGTTCCGCTGCATAGTGTTCCTGATAGCGCAGCATGGGAAGCTTATATTTGAAAAATATTATACACCCTATGGCCGTAATAAACTTCAGAGAATGTTTTCTGTGACTAAGAGCTTTACTTCTCTGGCAATCGAATGGGAAGATCGCAGAACTGCGGCCTGCGATTATTTCCTTGAATATCCTGGAGAGTGCATCCTTAGTCATAGAGACAGATTTGAGATAGAAAAGAGGCTGAAAAATGCATGTTAACATGACAACTATAACACACCAGCACAACGGAAAACTGGGTGAGGAGCTTTTCCAGACATGAACCCACCCACAGACCCGAACTCTTTATGGCGATGTCTCATCCTCCCATGTGCTCTAGTGCTGGTAGAAAACTGACCGGTGAAAAGATGCTGATTACCTGAAAGAAAAGCTGCTGCGCCAGAATTACCAGCCAGGAGTCTTATATCATAGAGATCCCTTTGGAACCTTCTATGGGAGGGAGTGGCCTGATGGCTACCCCGAGATCCGGCTGTGGCGCGCTGTTAAAGCAGGAAAAGGGATCCTATGCAGCGAGAGCGACAGAACCGAGAACGGCAACACAGCTTGATGGCGATGATCGCTACAGAGGATATCAGTTCTGATCCCGATGGAGGGGACTTTGCAATGCTATTTCCTTCATGGCGGTCAGATAATGGTTCCGGAATGGATCTCGTCCTGTAACGACAGCAGATACGCAGGGGTATGGGCGGAGCCGAGCAGATGATACTGCCGCAGTGAGAGAAGTCCTGCTGAAGGATGATTCCCCGGAAGACGATGTGGAGAAAACAACGTTGCCAGTGTTATCTACGGTATATGAAGGAAAACCTTGTGCAGATTTCGGGAAAAAAATATCCGCTGTCCGAAACAAGTATGGATTTACGTGGTGTGGTGTGACTTTTTCCGATGCGGATCAAAAGGAGTACCTGCATGAAATAGAGGGAAGAGAATGTCAGCTTCCCTTTGGAATCGGACATCTGAAGAGGGAGAGTTCCCTTATATACAAGGAGAAATGTGCTTCTTCCGGAGCCTGGATGGATCGAAAAATACGCTGTATATCTTCTGCTGGCTGATCGGAGAAAGTGTTGCATCCATCCGCTTCCGTCTCTATTTTTCAGAGGATGGACTGACCATACATATGAATAAAACAGAAGAGACAAAGTACAACGAATATATGGGATTTTTGAATAGCTGACATAGAGCAGCCGGAACGGAGGGTAAACGTTGAATGAAAGAAAAAGCAAAAAACTTTGCCTAAGAGGACGCCTGGGAACTGCGTTCAAGCACGCTCGTGCATATTTGGGGAGTCTATCTGATGGCACACCGGTATTGGTGGCAGCATTGATATTTTATTATCTTCCTATGTTTGGGTATCCGTTATGCCTTTTTACATATAAAGGAATCAATGATCCGATCTTTAGGAATAAAGCATTTGTAAAATGTTCAGTATGCCGGGTTTTGAAGGCGTTCAGCAATACGCTGGTGCTGAGTATTACAAAGCTGATTTTGAATACCGGTGCGGCAGTTATTATTTCGGTATTATTGAATGAATTGATTTTTTAAAGTTGAAAAAAGGTATTTCAGACAATTGTATACATTCCGCATTTTATGTCCTGGTAGTGGCAGCATCCATATTTTCCATGATCCTGTCTCCGGACATCTGCGGGATTGGTCAATGATGTCCTGATGAAATTACACTTGATCACGGATAATATCTATTTCCTCGGAGACCAGAAATGGTGGAGATTTTTGTATTACATAATTAATGTCTGGAAAGATACAGGCTGGGAACGATTATTTTCATGGCAACGCTGGCGGGAATCAGTCCGGAATTGTAAGTGAAGCAGCGTCGATGGATGGGGGCAAACTGTTTTAGAAGATTATTTATATTACCCTGCCTGCGTTAACAATGTCACAATCGTGACGGTACTGGTATTGAATCTGGCGAAGGTTATGAATTTGTTTGAGCCGCTTTTCGTAATATGAATGATGCCGTTATCAAGGTATTTGGATGTATTGCAGACTTATATCTATACGCAGACATTTAACCTGGTGCAATTCCTGATTATGGGTATACGACAGTTGGTATGTTTTCCCTATTATAAGCTGTATTCTGGTACTGGTATGTAACAGGGTTTCATAAGACGAGGAAGAGGTATTGTATGATGTTAAAAAAAGAAGTGAAAATTTTGATATCGTATTAATCGTGATATTTACAGTATTTTCGCTGGTGATGATCATCCTGGTATATAAAGCACTGGTGGACTCTTTTGATCTGAAGACGGCTTATGGCATGAAGCTGTTTCCAGAGCGTTTCGGACTAGCAGGATATAAGTCGATTTTTACCAATCCGACGATGCTTAGACCATTCCTGATTTCCTGTTACACAACGGTTATGGGAACGATCATGGGATTGCTGATTCTGTACTTGGGGCGTATGTGCTGATTCAGTGGAAGATGCCGGGGCGGGCATTTATTGCCAATGTGCTGTTGTTTACTATGATATTTAACGGAGTATGATCCTGACCTATCTGGTAATGAAGGATTCCATCTGACAAACAACTCTGTGGGGAGTGATCCTCATGCTGTTGGCAACTCGTAACGTATATAATCTGGTGCTGATGAAGAATTTCTTTGAGGAATCTCATCGCCTGATGGAACTGGCAGAGATTGATGGTTGCCTCCATTTTAAAAAAATTTTGTATAAACGCTGTTGTTGTGCCGATATAGCCTGAATGATTACACGAACTATAAGCTGTATATCACGAATCTAAATTTATATAACTTCCAGATGAAACTGGCATTGATCGTGGAAGTGGTGGTAAAGGAGCGGAAAATACAGTAGTCCTGTCGTTTATGATCATTTATCCATTCTGCCAGAAATATTTTTGTGCCAGGAAGCATGATTTGTGGGCTGTAAAAGAATTAATATAATTAGAAGCAAAATGACATCAGCATACAACTGCCAGATGTCATTTTCATGAAAACAAAACCAAGAAAATTTTAAGAATTTTCGGTGGACAAACATAGGTAATTTTAGTGATTGCCAATGTATTTAGTGTCGATCGAAAGATCGGATAGAACAAAAGTCGCACAAATGAAAGGAAACATTCATGAAAAAGAAAGTACTTGTAGCAATTTTACTTGCAGTAGGCGTTCTGACCGGCTGTGGAAACGTGAGCCGATCTCTTCTCCGATCCAGACCGTAGAAGCGGGCTATTGCTACCCGATGCAAGGAGGTGAGCAGCCTGCTGCAACTGAAGTCTTCCGCGGATGAAGTTGCACCGGAGCCTCCTATCGCAGCGAACTTACCAACGGAAATTGGATCGATGAGATCTGAAGGATCAGCGCTTATCGCAGTAATGGTAGATAACGAGAGAACCCACTGCCTCATTTCGGCACCGCAGATGCAGATGTTGTATATGAGATCATGAACAGTACTCTGAACGACAGAATTACGTTTCATGGTAGTCGTAAAGGACTGGGAGAAGATCGAGCAGCTGGGCAGTATTCGTAGTGCCGCCCTACCAATTTTATCTTTGGCAGCAGAGTGGAATGCAGTTCTGTGTCATGATATTGTGGCCCACTTCATCAATGACTGGGTAGCAAAGATTATTCTTCTTCAGTGGTGGTTGCCCGTTACAGCAACGGTAGGCAGCAGAGTTCACCTGAGTATATCACTTATGATAAGTACACCAACACCCAGAAGGGCAAGACCTATGATGGTCTGAAGCAGCGTTTTTGCAAATTCCAAGTATACCACTACTTACAATGATTACTATCAAGGGACCTCACTTCAAATTTGCAGACGGAGAGATTTACCTTTGATGATTAGAAGTGATGCTATCAGCGCTACTACCATTGAGCTTCCTTTCAAGCACAACGGTTCTACTCTGAAGTACAACGAAGAGACCGGAACCTATGATTACTATGAGTATGGTTCTGCACACAAAGGATGCTGACAGCAATGCACAGCTCACTTTCGAGAACGTTATTCTGCAGGATACCACTTTTGCAGAACTGGTGAAGGCTACGATCTACAATGCCATCGACTCCGGACGCTCCGGTTACTACATTACTCAGGGTAAGGCTATCGAAGTTACCTGGACCAAGTCTTCCGAGAATGCTATCACACATTACTATGATGCGAAGACCGGTGAGGAGATCCAGATCAATACCGGTAAGACCTATATCTCTCTGATCCCCAGCGATGGTTGGAGCAGCCTTGTAATCAAATAAGTCTGATCATGACCGCAGAATTAAGAATAAGATCCCTTCCGCAGGCAGATGCCGTGGGAGTGGATTTTTTTGTATATAGGAGTGGATGGATATAAAAGATAATAAATAAGTATTTTGATGCGGGAAACCCTAAAAATGCCCGTGGAAACCACTGAAAATTAACGTATAATACAATTTAGATTAAGAAAGATATATCTAAGAACAACTTAGGAGTGATGGCAATGAAAACGGCTAAAAATATAATCCGGATCTGATATTGCACGGAAATCTGATCAGAGCGATCCTGTCTCTGGCAATTCCGTAGTGATCAACAGCTTTTGCAGACAATGTATAACCTGACGGATACTTATTGGTGGGGAAGATCGGCACGGGCAACTGGCGGCGATCAATCTGGTGACACCGATGCAGAATATCATTACGAATTTCGGCAGCGGTATCACCGTGGCCGATGCAGTTCTCATTGCGCAGTATATCGGTGCCGGGGAAAAAGAGGATGCCAGATCCATGGCAAATCAGATATTTGCCTGTGCCATGGGATTTGCCGTGGTCTGTGCACACTGTGTTTTCTGGGAACACCCGCTATCATCAACTGGTGGGAGCTGACGGAGGAACTGCATATTATGCAAGAGTTTATCTGCGGGTGGTCATCTGGGATATGCCTTTTTATATATGGTCAACATTTTTTCCGCAGTACATCAGGCACAGGGAGATACGGTGCGCCCCATGTTCCTTAATCTGGGAGGTATTACGCTGAATCTGTTCCTGGATCCGTTTTTCATGATCATCCTGGATCTGGGAACTGCCGGTGCAGCACTGGCTACGCTATTGGCGAAAGCAATTCCGGCTATGGTGGCTTTCCGGACTTCTGTGCAGAAGGAAAATGATATCTGCCCGAACCGTGCGTACATGCGATTACAGAAGGAAATAAGTGTTATGGCATTCTGGTGCTTTTACCAATGGCGTATACAATACGACCTCCGGTTTGTTCAGGGAACCGGCCATACGGAGGTGACCATGGCCATCGATGTGACCAGATTGTGGGTATTCCGTTTCCTGACACTGTGGTTCTGCGAGAGCGTCCTGCATATGGGCGTGCGCAGTGTCTGGTATTCCGTGGTGATCAGTAATGGCATTTCTGCGTTGATCCTGTATGTTTTGTACCGCTGTGGCATCTGGAAGAAGACCAGGATCAAGGTGGGAAAAGAGGAAGCCACTTAAGGGTACTATGGAGAATAAGAAATCCCATAAGAAAAGTTTTCGAATTTATTTAAGCATCGTTGCAGTTCTTTTACTGCTTCAGGTCGTTGCCTGGAGCAGCAGAAGCCTCAGCGATGCTTATATTGATTATATTTTCCCAATCTGGGTCAATACCTACGGAAGGATTACAGGGTTGTTTCCCTTTTCCGTGGGCGAATGGTTGATTGTGGCAGGGATTCTGGTGGTGCTTGCTGCGGTTGTGCTGGGATGCAGTTTGCTGATTCCGGCGTGCAGACATTCGGAAAAGTACTGCCGGGGAGTGAAGGGATATTTTGGTTTTTTGCTTGGACGTTGCTTGCCGTATTTGCCATTATGACGCTGAATTGTACCATGATCTATCATGGGTCTACATTTTCGGAGAAATATTTCGGTGAAGAGGAAGCGCAGGAGCAGACAACACAGGAACGAACGGAGGAACTGCTTCGGATCTACAATGATATCGTCCGGCACTGTAATGAGCTCAGTGAGGTCATGGAACGGGATGATAGTGGTGCCGTGGTGTACTGGGGTGGTGTGGACAGCCGGGGTAATGCGGTGGATATGGAGGATAAAGCCATCGATGTGATGCAGAGCCTGGGGAAAAGGTATGACCAGCTGGATGGTTATTATCCCCGGCCGAAGGCTATGTTTTCTCGAATTTCATGTGTCAGATGTATATGTGTGGCTATTATTTCCCGTTTTCCATGGAGGCAAATTACAATGATGTCATGTACATCATGGAAAAACCGGCAACCATGTGTCATGAGCTGGCTCACATCCGGGGGTATATCTATGAGGATGAGGCGAATTTTATTGCATTTCTGGCCTGCGTAGAGTCGGATGACAGTACTTTTCAATATGCGGGTTACTTAAGTGTGCTGAATTATGTGGCAAACGATCTGTATAAGACGAGACTGGCGGATCCGGACAGCTATGCGGCGGCCAGAGAGGCGGTACATCCGTTACAGGTATTACAGCAGGTGCAGGAGGACAATATCTTTGTCACAGAAGAGCAATGGGAGAGAATCAACGGAAAAGCTGTGGTGAATACGGAGACGGTGGACAGTGTTTCAGATACCCTGACCAATGCTTCACTGAAATTGAATGGTGTTTCGGATGGCATGATCAGCTACAACCGGGTGGTGGAGCTTTTACTGCAATGGTACGGGGAAAAAGAGGAGTTTTAACCGTATCATTTGTAGGAGATAGAGGAATAATTGCAAAAATTTAAAATTTTTTTGATAAGGTACTTGACATTTGGACGAAATTTGTGTAGACTACGATTGTTGTGACGCAGAGCAGTCGTGAAACAAGATTGCAAGTAGGATTAAGTCGCGGGCCCAGATAGCTCAGTTGGTAGAGCAGAGGACTGAAAATCCTCGTGTCACTGGTTCGATTCCGGTTCTGGGCATTTTCGCAGGACACCATTTCTTAAAATGGCCGCCCTGCTTCATATATAAACATGCGGGTGTAGTTCAATGGTAGAACACCAGCCTTCCAAGCTGGATACGTGGGTTCGATTCCCATCACCCGCTTTTAAAAACCCTTGATTTTTCAAGGGTTTTAATTTTCATGTTGCATCCATTCCAAAAAGGTACGTCGATTCTCTTTAGTATCCTTTTTATCAAACAAAAGTCTCCAGGCATTATATTTTTCATAATTAAAAACTTGTTCAAGGTGATTTATCGGTTTGCCCGGTAATCAGCGCTGGTGTTGGTGCACTGGGCTGATTTTTTATTTCAATTTTTCTTTTGCTCTCTCTCTAATTGCTGAATACTTTTTTCCGGTGTAGGCAAATCTTCCGGCATTGTGCCACCAAGATCTTTAATGGTGTCACGCACCTTTTACCAACCTCAAAGTGGGTTTTATTCGCTTCCTGTTTGCCTTGAATATTTTCACGGCGGAGTTTTGCTTCCGTCTGAGTAGCACGGAAGAGGTTGGCAGCTAATTCTTCATATCCCATGTAATCGAGTATGTCTTGTGATTTCTTTAAGCCTTTACGCTCCTTTATATCGCTAGCCTTTAAACCACCATATAGTCCCATATATCCGTAATTTTGAAATATAGCATAATCCAGGGTAGTTTCAACACCAGCATCCTTGGCAGCAGCTACTAACATTTTATTATGCTCTTTCATTTCCTGCCGGATGGCGATACGTTTTGATCTTCGGAAAGATTTTCATAATTTTCAATTAGTTCTTGCTGTCTGGTTTTTACTGCAAAGTAGGTTTGTCCAAGTGCAATAACCTTTTTTCGGGGATCACCATTTTGCACAATAAGATAACAAGCATATCGTGAAAGTTGAATATCTCCGATATCCTTACTGGTGGCACCAGCATTTACGATTTTGTTGACGTCAACAAAATGGTCAGATACCGCGTTATTACTACCTCGGCAGGCTTCTTTTGCCTTTTCAATAACCTTGCAAAAGTTTCTCCACTCAGTATATTCCAGAGCGATTTGTAAATCTGGCATACCAAAATTCTTGCCCGTATTTATTTACATGACGAATAGATTCAAATAGTGACTCGGTATAATTATTTTTCTCTTCGTCAGAAAGAGCTTGAGAGCACGCGGTCGTGCAAAGCATTTAACTGTTTTTCAAATTCTTGTTCGTTCATTACAATTCTCCTTTGTATGTAAAAGAGCCCTGGAATACAATTCCAAGACTCTTTCGCGACCGGACACCAGTCATTCGCTAATTAGCGGAATAATACCATTATGTGCAAGCCTTGTCAAGTTATTCCTAAAATTTATATTTTTGAAAAATTGCACCGGTGCAACAACATCAGAGTTTCTCGAATACCATAGTAGCCTGGATCCGGTCTCCGCCGCCGAAGCCGGTACTATTGGCAGAAGCGGTGGTAATAGTGTGGTGCAGGCGGTATCCCTTTGCAGCCTGGGCGTTGATCACATCCTCGAGCTCCTTCAGATTCTTGGATGCAGTTCCGATAAGTTTCTCCTTGTGTCACTTGTAATACTACATACTGATTCATAGTGATTCCCATTTCTTTTTGTGCGCCCCGATCTCGATCATCTCTTTTACAAACTAAATGTCCTCCGGCTTCACTTTCCGTGAGGCATCGAAGAGGACCTTGTATTCCGGATTCTCGAAGAGAAACTGAGCCATGTCACGGGCTTCTGGATTGAGATAATAGCTATCCGGAATAATTTCAGTAGATTCTTTTTTTTCCAATAAGGTAATTCATGTCGACATTGAGTAAATCACCCATGAGGTGTTTCCTTCCAATTAAATTAGTAGAGCTGCACTACAATAATTGTAGAAAACATATGTTCCCGTGTCAAGAAAAAAAGCAGCATTTTTTGACCTGGAACAATTACATAAAACCCAAAATTAGGTTTGACTTTCAAGAGATCTTGTCTAAGCAGAATGATGCTTTGTTGATAAGTACGTGAAAGAGGTGTGTGCGGATGACCAATTATAACAAGGTGCCCCCGGGAGACTGAATAAAATAGTGAATACCTCCGATATACATGATAGAACAGGTAGACCCGGAAACAGGAACGGAGGGGCTTATGCAGGTCGGTGGAGTCGGAAGCGGACATGACACATATTCTCATCATGTAACATCATGTCTTCATGAACATGGGGCAAATACGGATACGGGCAGTATGGGGGCTAAGTCCGGAGCCGCGCAGACGGCGCAGATGGCTACAGAAGCCTTGCAGGAGAATTCTAAGGGAAACCTGTTGTCCTGGGTACAGAATATTGGGAATAGTGGAAAACAGCTCTTACAGAAGATCTGGGGAGACAGCAAAGAATCCAATGACGCGATAAGTTCACAGAAGGATGGCAGCGGTAATCATATCGCGGGTCAGGAGACGCTTGTTACGGGAAATTCTGTGGGCGTGAAGACTACGTTGAACAGGGCGGCGGTGGAGACGGCGGCGACGCATACCTATTTCCGGCCTGTGGAAGCAAAGGATGCCATGCCGGCGAATCCTTTCAGAAAGTGCGTTATCAGGTACAGAAGGTAGCCAGAAAACTGATGGACCGGCTGCCGGGACGATTCCTGGGATCCCATAGTGGAGATTTCCTGCAGACAAAGCAACAGCATACTAAAGAGGATCTGCGGAAGAGAAGCCAGTATAAACAGGACGATCAGGAGATCGAATGCATTCTCACGGATGAAAGTTACCTGACAGATTCCTATAACCGTAAGGGTGAGTACAGCCATCTGACTACGGATAAATAGGATGTGGTGGAATTTTACGAAAAATTTCAAAAAATTTTCTTGACAGTTTGGCATTCATCATGTAATATAGTCTTTGCTGTGAGACACACAGCAGACATTCATAAGATTGCGGATGAATGCCGATACAATTAATTTCATACCTTCGAGATACAGGTTTTGACCTGTACAGTATGCGCGAGTGGCTCAGCGGTGGAGCACCTCCTTGCCAAGGAGGGGTCGCGGGTTCGATCCCGTCTCGCGCTTGAAAAGAACGATACCAAATCGGTATCGTGCGGCAAAATTGGTATATTGTGTTTCTCCTACTTTTGCTGTGAAGTCACTGTCTGTTTCTGGTGCCTGTGCTTCATTTTACCTGAGTCATTGCTCTCATTATTAACGACATTGCCTGTGCTCTTGAAAGGGGGACATCTCCATCAAACTGTCTTTCTTCTTGGTCTGGAAGCAATTCAAAGTAGGCATTGATCGTTGCATAGGGAGCATTCGCATAATCTGCATCTATATCTGCATAATATTCTATTGACATTTCACCAAGCTTTAAAACAGACGACAGTACCATCATATAGCCTCGAAAGTGGTGATTTTTTATTGCTAAAAGCAACGTGATATTCTGGTCTGGCTGTGTTGTTAATGGATTCGTGTATAAGTTACCCGCTTTGTTGCCTGTGGTTCCTGTTACTTCTACATATTCCTCAAAGGCTGCTCTTAACTCCGGATGTGTTTCTAAACTTGAGAGTGGAATCCAGGGGAGTGACTCCGTTTTTGATTCTTCTGTTTCTGTTTCCTCCGGCACTGTGGTTTCTGCCTGTGCGGATTCAACAGTAGCAGTGATGGATTCATTGCCGGATGTGGTTTCCTGCTTGCCACAGGAAGCAAAAAGATAAAATATATACGGTTATCAAGGTTAAAATAGTTGTTTTTTTCATAAATGCTCCCATCTGTTATATTTTTCATGAGTTAATGGTATTGTACCACAGAAGGGGAATAACGCTATGACGTTTATTTTGTGTGGTGCACATGACCGCGGGACCAGACTTTACTTGGCTGTGCCTTATAGGTGGGGCGGCGGAAGAGGAGGCTTCGGAGAGCCGGGCCGTTAAAGGAAAGAGAGGCCAGAAGTAACTGAAGCCCGCGAAGGTGGGGTAGTCAAAATAGAGACTGTCACCAGTGTCAGACCGATAATAAATCCCGGCAATCCCCAGAGCCCTGTTGTGACGACCAAAAGAATACGGTAGATCCGCAGAGCATCAGCAAATTCGATACTGGAGAGGACAGATTCGCCAGCATGGTGACGGCAGCATAGAAGAGGACTTCCGTGGAGGCCCAGTTAAGGCTGACAGCAATGTCACCGATTAAGAGTCCGCCGACAATGGACAGAGCACCGGAGACGCGGCTGGAGCTGAGTGCCGCTGAATACTTGAAAAGATCCAGCAGGAACTCCACCGCCAGCACATAGAAAAAAAAGGCGGAAGGGTGACAGATCGCTGACGGGTGTGAGCTGTAGCGAGGCAGTAATCTCGGGATAGTAGGCGGAGAGAAGTAAAAATACCGGAAGGAGTAGGGAGACTGACCGGGATGCACAGGAAGCGGATCATGCGGAAGTAGGTTCCGGTCAGAGGATTGTTGTAATAGTCCTCCGGACTCTGGGTAAACTGGAAGATCGTACCGGGAAGCAGCAGAACGGCAGGGGAGTTGTCCACGATGAGCAGAATATGCCCTTCGCACAGATAGCTGCATGCCACATCGGGCCGTTCCGTCAGCTGGATACTGGCAGAGGATTCCACCAGCGTTTTTTGATCAGGAGTTCTTCCAGACTTTTTGCTGCCCATGGTCAGGGAAGTGATCTGTAATTGGGAAAGCTTTTTCTTTAAGGTATCTAATAATTCCTCATTGACCTGATCCGCCAGATAGGCGATAGCTACATCCGTGCGGCTTTCTGCACCCAGAGAACAGATAGAGAATGTCAGTTTCGGAGAACGCACCCTCCGGCGGATCAGATTGGTATTGAACAACAACGTCTCCACAAAACCGTCCCGGGCACCCCGGGTGCTCCGTTCGGTATCGGGCTCGGAGATACTGCGGACGGGATAGGTACGGACGTCAATGATCACCGCCTGTGCAAAACCTTCTACCAGAAGGACAGAGGGGCCACTGAGAATATTTTGCAGAATCGTATCTATAGAGGAAGTCAGTGACACCTGGGCATACCCCAGTTTGCTCTGCACATAGCGAGGGAGATCCCGGATTTCGGAATCCAGTGTATAGAGGGGTCCTGCAAGTCGGAAAAAATTTGTTGAAGGATCTCCGTCTTACAAAACCATTGACACCGATCCAGTAAGCCGGCGTATTTCCCAGCTTCAGGTCACGGGTGATCAGGTCAAAACTGTCATCCAGTGGCAGCAGAGCGTGGAAAAGTGCTGTATTTTTGGATAGATTTGTGGATAAGGAGCGTTGTACCATAGTGGGAAATCCTTTTCTGATCACTTGCATAGACTGCCAAACAGGTATATGGTATTATTATTCAGATAGATTCCCCAGGTTTTTCGGAACTATACGGATCAGTGGTATAATTGACACAACCCCAGCAGGATCAACAATAAACCTGAGACGGGATCCGTATATTCCCCGATCTGCTGCAGGAAAGCAGACCTGCCCAGACGGCTTCCGAAAGCCAGAAATCCGAAGGAGCAGAAAAAGGTGGACACCGATGCCGGAAGGAAAGGAAGTCCCGTAATACTGGCGGAGAAACCGATGCCGATATTGTTCATGGAAAGGGCACAGCCCAGCACCAGTATCTGCGACAGGGATAATTCCCGGTGCCCGGCAAATTTTTTCTTTTTCTGGCACAGATTATTATCCGGGGGAAAAATTGCAGCGCCATCTGGAAAGCAGCCATTTTCCCACGTAGTAAAGACCGAAAAGGATCAGTACACTGCTTCCGATCCGGGTACCGATGCCGATGGGAAACAAGGGTAACAACAGGTTGCCAAGACCTATAGAGATCACAGTCCCGATCAGGGTGACTGTGCTGATCAGCAGATTATGTCTGGCAGGCAGAGGGACTTTCTGGAGGCCCAGAGCCATACCTACCAGAAGGGCATCCAGACTGGCTGAGATGCCGAAGAGCAGAGGGGGCAGAATAGACATAACATGCTCCGTAGAAAATATTCTTAATTTTACTATATTCCTGTAAAAAAAATTTGTGAGATACAACGCAAAGGAACAAATGAGTATGGAAGTAAAGAGAAAACTGAGTGAATTCCTAAAAAGAGACGGTTCTGACCGTAGCGATCCTGCTGGCAATAGTGTCCGCGGTGATGATTCCGCCGGACAGAGAATATGCAGGATATATTGATTTCCGCACACTTTCGATCCTTTTCTGCCTGATGACGGTGATGGCAGGCTTGCAGAAACTGGGTGTTTTCCGTAATATTGCAAAAACGCTGTTGCGGCATACACAGAATACCATACAGTTGGCAGAGGTATTGGTACTTTTGTGTTTCATTTTCAGTATGATCATCACCAATGATGTGTCATTGATCACGTTTGTACCGTTTACCTTCATTGTGCTGCGGCTGACAGGCGAAGAAGCTGTGAAAAAACTGGCAGTACCTGTGATCGTTCTGCAGACGATAGCTGCCAATCTGGGAAGTATGCTGACGCCGATCGGAAATCCGCAGAATCTGTATTTATATGGGAAAACACAGATGTCCGTTGGAACATTTATACTTTTGATGCTGCCTTATTCTCTGGTGTCACTGCTTTTACTGATGATCTGCGTGGTAATTGTGGCAAAACGCAGCGGAATCGAAGTCCGGGGAGCAGAAGTTTTGCTGACAGAAGATGAGAAGCTGGAACAAAAGAAATATTTACTTCCGGCATATTTGCTGTTATTTGTGTTGTGTCTGCTGACTGTGGCTCATATGATTCCTTATCCGGTGACATTGGGAACTGTGGCATTGGCGGTTCTCCTTTTAGATCGTGGTACTCTTATAAAAGTGGATTATTCGCTTTTGCTTCTTTATTTTTATAGGAAATATGGGAAGAATGCCTGCTTTCTGTGATTTCCTGCAGAAGATCATCGGAGGTAGAGAAGTGATGACAGCCGTGATTGCCAGTCAGGTGATCAGTAATGTTCCGGCGGCCCTGCTGTTATCCGGATTTACGGAAAATATAACGGCATTGATCATCGGTACGAATCTGGGAGGGCTGGGGACGCTGATCGCATCCATGGACAGTCTGATCTCCTATAAACAGGTGGCCAGACAGATTCCGGGAGAGAAAAGAAGTATTTTGGATGGTTTACCATAGCAAATATCGTTTTTTTAATGATATTGGTATTGGAAAACTGTCTGCTGTAACTATAGAAAGCAGTCTGTCTGCCGGGAAAGGCAGAAAAGATGGCAATAACTAAAAAATAATCTGGGAGGTATTCGTCATGACAGAAGATATGACAATCATTGCAGAAGAGGCTTATCTGGCGGCCAAGGAGATCTTGGAAAAGGCGAGGCTGGAGCAGGGAGAGCTGTTTGTGGTAGGCTGTTCTACCAGTGAGGTGGGAGGTGCTACTATCGGTACCTATTCCAGCCCGGAGCTGGCGGAGATGGTCTTCGGCGGTATTTACCAGGCCACGCAGGAAGCCGGGGTATATCTGGCTGCGCAGTGTTGTGAGCATCTGAACCGTGCACTGATTCTGGAAAAAGAGGCTGCGGTAAAATATGGTTATCCCATGGTAAATGTGGTACCTCAGCCTAAGGCAGGCGGATCTTTTGCGACGGCGGCGTATAAAGCCTTCGAGCATCCGGTGGCTGTGGAACATATTCAGGCGGCAGCAGGAATGGATATCGGGGATACGCTGATCGGAATGCATCTGAGAGATGTGGCAGTACCGGTGCGCCTCCGGTCCGGACAGATCGGAGACGCCCATGTGGTATGCGCCCGCACCAGACCGAAATTCATCGGTGGCGGCAGAGCGGTTTATGACGAAGAATTATTGTAAAGAAATGATATGTGGCTATTTCTGTGGCATTCCGCGGAAGTAGTCACGGATCCAGCGTCCGGATTCATTGAAATCATCGTCGGTCCAGTCGGAAAGTGCCGTGCTGCAAGCCTTGAAGACGCTGCTGCTTTCGTCTTTGTTGGCGAGATTCCAGCAACAGAAGCTGATCTGGTACTTGTTCAGCAGATCCAGCCATTTGGTAGTGGAAACAAAATCATTAGCACCATTGCCGGAGGCATCGCACATGCCAAATTCGCTGACAAATACCGGAAGCCCGTTCTGAACACAGGTCTCTAAGCGGTTCCGCAGGTCGTCTTTATGGGTGCCTGCGTAGAAATGCAGCGTATACATTACATTGCTGTCATCCAGCGGAGAAGCGGCAGCCTTGTCGATCTCCTGACTCCAGGTTGGTGTTCCCACGAGAATTACGGCATCCGGCTTCTGCGCCCGGATCACCGGGATGACTTCTTCTGCGTAAGACTTGATGCTGTCCCAGGAAGTACCGCCGTTGGGTTCATTGCAGATCTCATAGAGCACATTGTCGTTGTCGGCAAAAACTTCCGCCATTTCCCGGAAAAAGGCGATCGCCTCATCTTTGTTCTGGTTCGGATCACAGTCACTTAAAATATGCCAGTCCACGATCACATACATTCCCAGCTCCGTAGCGTAGGATACGCCATCTTTTACCAGCTGTTTCAGCTGTTCTTTGTCTCCACCGGCACAATAGCCGCCGTATTCCTCCGTATACATGGCGAGGCGGATACAGTTAGTATTCCAGTCGTCCCGCAAGGTACGGAGGGAATCATAATTGATATACTGGGGAACCAGGCAATTCCGTGGGTGGACATACCGTAGAGTTGGACGATGTTCCCGTCTGCATCGGTCAGCTTCCCGTTCTCCACATGGAGAGCGCCGTGCTGTCCGTAGGGCGTGGAGGCATCCACGGAGAGTGCTTCGGAAGATGGGGGTTCAGTTTCCGCAGGCTGGGCTTCGGGACTGTTTGCGGGGACGGATGTCTGTTCGAGGAGCGGTTGTGCTTTCGGAGATGGTCTCGGTGATGGCAGCGGAAGGTGCCGGGGAAGGAGATGTTGCGGTTTCATTTGGCTGCATCCTGTTTGCCACAGCCGGCGAGAGCACAGGTGCTCAGAGCCGCCAGAACGGCACAGCGCAGTGTTTTTCTGAAGATAGACATAAGAACCTCTTTTCCTATTTGTTTGAGAATAAACGAAAAAATATAAACAATGGGTTACCTTTCAGAACTACAAATACAAACACTTACAGGAAATATTATAAGTTGCCCGGGTTAAGCTTGGCAAGAAATGATTGCCCGCGGATAGGAGCTGTGATACAGTTAATGGGAACAGAGTTCGGAATAGAGGACAGAGATGGAGGAAACCTATGCTTCCGCAGGTCATTTACAGAGAGAATGCAGGGACTTTGGGATCGGAATACGAGGAGTTCCTGGTAAGTTTTGAGCATGAGAAATATCAGGCACTGCGTCTGAATCCGTTAAAAAGGGATGACATGTCTGTCATAACAGAAAAAGTAAAGCAGACCTTTTCAGTCTGCAGCCGGTTCCCTGGGCGGAGAACGGATATTACTACACAAAAGAGGACCAGCCGGGAAAACATCCCTGGCATGAAGCGGGACTTTATTATATCCAGGAACCCAGTGCCATGGCGCCTGTGACACTACTGTCACCACAACCCGGGGAGCGGATCCTCGATCTATGTGCTGCTCCCGGAGGAAAGTACCCAGATCGCATCAGCGATGGAGGGAGAAGGACTGCTTGTCACGAATGAGATCCACCCGACGAGGGCGAAAATACTGTCGGAGAACGTGGAGCGCATGGGCATCCGCAATGCCTGTGTATTGAATGAGACACCGGAGCACCTGGCGGATATTTTCGAGGAATATTTTGACCGGATTGTGGTGGACGCACCCTGCTCCGGAGAGGGAATGTTCCGGAAGAATGAAGTGGCCTGTGAGGAATGGAGCCCGGAGAATGTACAGCTCTGTGCGGACAGACAGGACGGCATTCTAGAATGTGCCGCCCGGATGCTGGTACCCGGCGGCAGACTGGTATATTCTACCTGCACCTTTGCTTCTGCGGAAAACGAAGGCAGCATCAGCCGGTTTCTTGCAATGCATGAGGAATTCGAGATCGTTCCCATTGATAAAAAGCACTGGGGATCCCGGAGGGCTGTGACGGCATTCCGGGTTGCGTGGAGAATCCCGCGCCGGGAATCGAAGGTACCTTGCGCCTGTGGCCTCATAAGCTGAAGGCGAGGGTCATTACGCCGCGGTATTGCAGAAAAGGGAAAGCTTCTGGAGGGGTATCAGCCGGTGTGCGCAACGGGAACAGAAAAGGAATCCCCGCAAAGAACCTTGCGAAGGACTGGGCGGAATATTTTGCTTTTGCAAAAGAGACTTTTTCGGAGAAGCTGATGGGGGAAGCGGGATTGTGTACGGCGGGAGAAGGATTTCTGGCGTTCGGTGATAATCTGTACCGTATGCCGGAGAGAATGCCAGGGGTCAAGGGGCTGAAAGTGCTGCGTCCGGGACTGCACCTGGGAACCTTGAAAAAGAATCGTTTCGAACCGGCTCATGCGCTGGCACTGGCGCTGTGCCCGAAGGATGTGAAGCATGTATGGAATCTGTCCGTGGAGGAAGCGGCTGCTTATCTGAAGGGACAGACTTTTTCCGCGGAAGGCGAGAAAGGCTGGTATCTGATCTGCGTGGACGACATCAGCCTGGGTTGGGGAAAACTGGCCGGAGGCATCATGAAGAACCATTATCCCAAGGGGCTGATAACGGATCATGACAATAACGAAAATGAGAACAGAGATATTATACGAAGACAACAGCATACTGGTGATCCGCAAACCGGCAGGGACTGGCGGTACAGTCTGCCCGGATCGGACAGGCAGATGTGGTCAGTGAATTGAAGTCCTATCTGGCGAAACAGGCAGGAGATCGGACAGGGAGAGCCTTATCTGGGCGGTAGATCCACAGGCTGGATCAGCCGGTGGAGGGTGTGCTGGTATTTGCCAAAGAGAAAAAGTCGGCAGCAGCTCTGACGAAACAATTGTCGGCGGGCACATTGAATAAACAGTACTATGCAGTACTCTGTGGATATCCTGATGTTTCAGAAGGGGAGCTTGTGGATTATCTACGGAAAGAGGGCAGCGTGGCAGTGGCAGTCACCGGTAGAGAGATGAATTTTCCGGACGCAAAGATCGCAAAACTGCATTATAGCATTTTGGAGAAAATTAATCAGCCTATGCCGCTGGCACTGGCAGATGTCTGCATTGAGACCGGACGGTTCCACCAGATCCGCGTGCAGTTTGCCCATGCGGGATGGCCGTTGTTGGGAGATACCAAATACGGGAACACTACAGTCGCCGGAACGGCAGGGGAGTCCGGCATATCGCGGCGTGGCACTTTGCGCATATTCTCTGGATTTTACCCATCCCGGCAACGGCAAAAGATGTCATTCCGGGTGAAACCGCGGAATCCTGCATTTGAAAAATTTACAAAAATTCCTTCGGAGGATATTTTCGAAGGATAAAAAAGCTGTCCGGCACACACTAATCCCAAAAAGGAAGTGTGCGGCATGGATTGGGGAGAATTTGGCAAAAAACATAATAGGAAAAAAGATGATAGTACTGCTTCTGGTAACGGGGGCAGTCTATTTTTTTCTGCAATATCTGACACCTCTGTCGGCACCGGTACTGTTGGCCATGCTGTTTGTCACAATTTTTGGGCCAATGATGAAGCGGATGAATCAGCGTCTGCATTTTCCCAGACCCCTCAGTGCCATAGTGCTTCTCATCGTGGCAATAGTGTTGCTGGTGGGGTTACTCTGGATTCTGGTGTCCTGGATGCTAGGCAGCCTGCCGGTATGGATCGGCAATCTGGAACTGCGGGGGAGCAGGAGTGGCTGGAAGCCGTCCGGGGCTGTGTCGCAGCGTGGGGAGAGATCATTGGTGTGGACGCTTCCTATCTGGAAAATACGGTCAGCGGCAGATTGCAGGAGGGACTGGATTCGCTGGAGGAAAATATTCTGCCGGGGATGCTGTCGCAATCCATGCAGTATGTGCGGTGGTTTGCGGAGCTGGGAGGATTTCTGGTGACGTTTTTGATCGCTTCGGTGCTGCTGGCGAAAGACTATGACGGTATTATGAACCGTCTGCTGGATCAGGAGGCCTGTCATGTACTTCTGGAGGTGATCTGCGGGATCGTCCGTTATATTGCCACTTTTGTAAAGGCCCAGGGGATCATTATGACCACGATTGCCATGACAGCTGCGGCAACATTAGGAATCGCCGGAATAAATCATGGTATTTTGTGGGGGATCCTGGCGGGGATTTTAGATGCGCTGACTTTTATCGGAACGGAGTGGTACTGGTTCCGCTGGGCATGTTTCAGATCCTGGATGGCAACTGGGGCCGGGCGCTGGTCTGTGGTGTATTGTATGTGGTCTGCATTTTTCTGCGGGAGGTCATGGAGCCTCGTCTCATCGGCAGGAAAATAGGGGTATCCCCCATAGCCGTATTAGTGTCACTGTATGCGGGAATCCGGCTGTTCGGTGTCTGGGGGATCATTAAGGGGCCCCTGGGATTTGTGCTCATTTATGAGACTTATCACAGTCTCGCCCGGATGTTTGACCGGCAGCGGGAGCAGGAACAACAGGAATGAGAAAAGATTGACGAAAGAAGTGTCGAAAGCTATCATAAAAGTATTAGACAAAGGAAGCTTAGGAGAGACGGATCTATGGCAAAAAAATACAAAAGGAAAAATTCTGTGGAATCGGTGGCGGAAACGCTATGCAATTTCAGCCGCTTCCTGTGTGATATCGTGATCAGCGTGTATCTGTTTGTGATATTGGCTGTACTGCCGTTGTACAACAGGGGCTATGCCCAGATCGGAACAGACAAGGAGAATTTTTTTATTAAGACTATGACTTATGCGGGGAAATGTCTGCTTCCGGTATTTGTGTTGTGGCTGATCCTTCGCCTCATTGTGGCAAAGCAGAAACAGGAGCTTCCGGAATTTCGGACTATTCCGAAAAGCATCTGGCAGGCTTTGAACACCACGGATAAATTTGCTGCTCTATACGGGATTGCCGTGGTAATGTCCTATTTGTTTACCCGGTATCGGGAGGAGGCACTGTGGGGGACGGCATCCTGGCGGATGGGGATGTGGACCCAGCTGGGAGCGGTCATTGTATATTTTATGATCTCACGGATGTGGCAGAGAAACGACTGGATCGTGATCCTGACATTGCCGGTGTCGACCATTGTTTTTTTCCTCGGATATATGAATAAATTCGGGCTGTGCCTTGTAGATAAGGAGATCATCAATTCCTCCTTTATTTCTACCGTGGGAAATATTAACTGGTATTGCGGTTATCTGGTGACGGTGCTGTTCGGTGGAGTTTATCTGTTATGGTGGATGGGATCGGAGATCACTTGGAAGAGAGCGTTGCTGATGGGGTATGTGACGATCGGTTTTGCTTCTCTGGTAACCCAGGGCAGCAGCAGTGGTGTTGTAACTTTAGCCGTAATGCTGTTTGTATTGTTTGGCATGTCTGTGAAAGATGGCGGAAAAATGGAATGCCTTCTGGCAGGAAATGACATTGTTATCGGTGTCATGTCTGATCACATATATTCTGCGGAGCTGCAATGTGCTTTCGCAGGAACTGCCGATGGAAAAAGTGACGGATATCCTGACGTTTTCCGCAATGAGTGTGATTATGACGATCGTGTCAGTAGTGGTGCTGTGGCTGGTACATACCAGCAATAACAGAAATCATTACCGTGGGAAACTTTTTTGGGGCATCTATCGGATATTGTGCGTAGCACTGCCGGTTGTGAGCGTGGCATTATTAGCGTTTATTCTGGCGAATACGCTGTTGGGCGGAAAACTGACGTCCTTTCTGACGGAGACGGCAGGTGACGGGGGCAGCAACTGGCTGATGTTCAGTGCGGCCTGGGGCAGCAACAGGGGAGCCACCTGGTCGGCGGGAGCCAGATGCTTCTGGGAAGCAGATCTGTTACATAAGATTTTCGGCGTAGGGCCGGATTGCATGTATGCGTTTCTGTCGAATGAGGCCAGCCCGGAGCTGCAAAATATGGTGTATGATTTCTTCTATGGAAACCGCCTCACTAATGCACATAATGAATGGCTGACGATCCTGGTGGATATAGGAGTGCTGGGGCTGGTCAGTTATGCGGGAATGATGATCTCAGTAATCACAATATGTTTAGTTTTCAACAGGTGATGAATATTTCGACGGTGTTTGTGATTATGGGGATTGGAGAGAATTTGCGGCGTTCAGCCCGTGATTGAACCAGCGAAAGTTGAATTTATGGTCTCCGCTTCGGTCGGTCCAGGCCGAACGGTGTGTTCGTGTCGACTAGAGGTTATAAGTTAGAACAATGTGGAGACAAAAAGACTCCCTCACACATGTGTGAGGGAGTCTTTTTAGTCGTCGCGACAAGATTCGAACTTGCGACCTCTGCGTCCCGAACGCAGCGCTCTACCAAACTGAGCCACGCGACGATGTGAACATTAATTGCGTCAACATTAAAATAATAAATAAAAACCCATTGATTGTCAAGCAAAAAACGAATATGATAGAAGAAAAAGTTGCAAAAACGATAAAACCACGAAATTAAGAGAGGAAATTCTATGTACAATACAACGGTAACATTGAAAAAAGGAGAGGGCAGAACACTGAAGGCTGGAGGAATGTGGGTATTCGATAATGAGATCGCATCCATCCTGGGGACGTTTGAGAATGGCGACATTGTAAACATTCATGATTTTGACGGCTATTTCATGGGATACGGTTATATCAATACCAATTCCAAGATCACGCTTCGTCTGCTGGCGCGCAGGAAGGATACGGTGATCGATGAGGCATTTTTTGAGCAGAGGGTACGGGATGCCTGGAATTACCGCAAGGAGACCATTGATACCTCCAGCTGCCGTCTGATCTTCGGAGAGGCGGATTTCCTGCCGGGTATTGTCATTGATAAATTCTCGGATGTACTGGTGGTGGAATCTCTGGCACTGGGAATCGACAAGTGGAAGCTTGTGATCATTGATGCTTTGAAGAAAGTACTGGCGGAGGATGGTATTTCCATTCGCGGTGTCTACGAGCGGAGCGATGCCAAGGTACGCTTACAGGAGGGTATGGAGCGTTATAAAGGCTTCATCGGCGAACCGTTTGACACGAAAGTAGAGATCGTGGAGAACGGTAGGTCTTTAGTGATTAGCTTGCAAACCTTGTAAAGTATCTGTAAAGTCAGTAAAATCAAGTGTTTGCAACTTAATTGAATAAATTCTATTTGAAATACTTGACAGAAATAGTTAAATGAGTTAGTGTATAACTATAAGTAATGACATTATGATGTAAGCATATAACAACAATATGAAAAAGAAACTTGTGATGGGGTGTTTCGCATCAGATAAAAATGGCAAGTAGATGTGGAGACCAGCGATGAAAAGTCAAGCATAAATTATACAGACCTCCTAGTCGAGGTTAAATTTACATTGTCGGTCATCATCTTCCAGATGATTCTGACGAGTTTACCGGCGCAGTGCCCAAGGGCATTGCAGTGCACCGTTGATTCAAGACCGATGATGATGTTGTCCTTGTCATCACAGATGGATGTAAGGTTAGATTCCAACAGACTGAATCCATCACCGTCATTTGTAAATTTGAACGGCTCCATGAGAATTACGCCATCTGAGCTGATAGCTGGGGCAAAGTGGTTGAGTTTGGCAATGTCAATGCCTACATAAATCATGAGGTTGTGCCTCCCTTTCATAAAGTCTGATACCATGATATTCACGGCGACGATTATCCTCGTAGACTTGATTGAAATAAGTACTTCCGAGCGAGAACCCATTGCAACATCGAGCAGATAAACAATTCAGATAAAGGTAGCGGCAATACGCTCCAGTCGAGTAGTCGAAGCTACAGGAAAAATCAAAAGTCCAGAGTATTTGAATGTATTAAACCACGATACAAAAAATATAAAAAGAAGGAGAATGTGTGATGATTCCCTCTAGGAATTATCATACAAATAAAAAATGAACAGTTTTGTATATGACATACCGGTAAAAGTATATTTTGGAGAAAATCAGCTGAGCCATCTTGGGAAGAACTGAGTAGATATGGGAAAAGAGTGCTTCTGACTTACGGAGGAGGCTCCATCAAAAGACAGGGTTATATGACGCAGTTGTTTCGGAAATCAAAAAAGCCGGACTGGAGTTTTATGAACTGTCCGGTATTGCACCAAATCCGAGGATTGAGTCAGTGCGGGAAGGGGTGGAGATCTGTAAGAGAAAAACATTGATGTACTGCTTGCCGTAGGCGGCGGTTCTACTCTGGACGCTACTAAATGGATGGCGGCAGGAGCCTGCGTGGAACATGACCCCTGGGAATTTTTAGCCAATGGGCGCCTGTGGAAAAAGCCCTTCCTGTGCTGACCGTTCCGACCCTTGCGGCTACCGGTTCAGAAATGGATGCGGGAGGCGTGATCAGCAATCCTGAAACGCAGGATAAGATTGGAAGGGTTGCCAAACCGTTGCTCCCAAAAAAGTATCCTTTCTTGACCCTACAAATACCTATACGGTAAGTCCTTATCAGACGGCCTGCGGCGCTGCTGATATGATGTCACATATCATGGAAGTGTATTTCAATATGGAGACAGACCTGTATATGCTGGACTGCTTTATGGAGGGGCTGATGAAGACCGTCATCAAGTATGCGCCGATTGCCATGAAAGAGCCGGAGAATTATGAGGCAAGGGCAAACCTGATGTGGACATCCTCCTGGGCGATTAATGGTTTTACATGGAGGAAAACAGCAGGAGTGGAGCTGCCATCCCATGGAGCACGAGCTGTCCGCTATCTACGACATCACACACGGTCTGGGACTGGCCATCCTGACGCCCCGTTGGATGGAGTATTGCCTGGATGAGACAACGGTTTCTAAATATTATCAGTTCGGCGTGAATGTATTCGGAATTGACGCCTCCTTAGAGCCGATGGCAGTTGCAAAGGAAAGCATAGAATGGCTGTCGAAGTTTTTCTTTGAAACATTAGGATTAAAGAGAACCTTTACGGAAGTGGGGATCGAGAAGAAGAACTTTGCGGTGATGGCGAAAAAAGCTTGCGGAGGAGATGTACTTCTTGGATTTAAACCACTGAGACAGCAGGATATTGAGCAGATTTTTTGAGATGTGTCTGTAAAAAGTAAAAAGCAGTGGATAGAAGATTTCGGATAAGCTTTGGTTATGGATTTCATTAGCAATCCATTTTGCTTCAGACAGAAAAAAAAGAAAATAAAACTGTATAAATTTGATTTTATTTGAAATACTTGACAGAAATAGTTAAATGAGTTAGTGTATAACTATAAGTAATGACATTATGATATAAGTATATAACAACAATATGAAAAAAGAAACTTGTGATGGGGTGTTTTGCATCAGATAAAAAATGACAAGTAGATGTGGAGGGTAGAAATGAAGGCATTAAGTGTAGATCAAAATGGGAAGCTTGAAGTATGTGATGTTCCAAAGCCGGTCTATGGAGATTGCCAGGCTCTTGTGAAAACGTTGAGTTGTGGTGTCTGCAATGGGACAGATATGAAATTAATTCATGGTTCATTTAAAAACATGACGCATATATCAATGCTTTTAGGACATGAAGCAGTTGGACAGGTTGTTGAAAAGGGAAAGTATGTTACAAGCTTTGAAATTGGAGATATTGTGTTGCTCCCATTTTTATATGGTGATGTAGGGAAATATTCTTCAGGATGGGGTGCATATGCAGAGTATGGGATTGTAGGAGATGCAAAGGCCTATATTTCACATGGTATGGGACCTGGAACAAAGGAGTTTGATGACAGCTTTTACGCACAGACAGTCATCAAACCAGAGTATGGTCTTACTGCAGTTGAAGCATCTATGATAGTGACTTTCCGAGAGGTGTTAAGTGCCATCAGGAGATTTGGATTTCAAGCTAATCAAGATGTCGTGATTTTTTTGGTCTTTGGACCTGTAGGACTATGTTTTACTCGCTTCTGTAAGTTGCTTGGGATGCGCACAGTAATTACTATTGATATTTCAGACGACAAAACGGAACAAGCGCGTAACATGGGAGCTGATATAGTAATTAATAGTTCTAAAGAAGATGTAGAGGCGATGGTTTGAAATATTTGCCGGAAGGGGCAGATTATGTAGTAGATGCAGTGGGAATTAACCAATTGCTGAATCAGGGAATGCGACTGATAAAATATAATGGAAAAAAGTATGCGGATATGGTATTTCTCCAAAACTTGGAATGGATCTGGATTGGAGTGATGCACCTTACAACTGGCAGTTACATTTTGTGCAATTTCCAAGAAAGAAAGAAGAGGCAGAAGCACATTCTCAGATTATGGCCTGGATTGCAGCGGGTGCATTAAAACCAAGTGATTTTATATCAAATGTTTTTGAATTCGACCATATTTTAGATGCATTTGGGCTTGTAGAAAAGCGCTTACCAGATACAAAAAAGTGGTAATTCGATATTCTTAAACTGGAATTATACTGTCTATTATACAAGAAGAGGAGAAAATGATGAAGACATCAAAATTATTCATGACATTACCTGAAGCATATGCGTGTACACCTGATGGCATGGAAATTGATAGATATGGAAATTTAATATTATCTTGCCCTAATTATGCGGATGAACATATGTCTGGATGTGTGCTTAGAATCACGAAAGATCGACGCGTAGAAAAGTGGTTTGATGTTCCTGTTCATCCGGAAACAGGTGTTGCAAGAAATATGGGGATCGCTTTTGACAGTAATTGGAATATATATTTGTGTGACAATCAGGGATGGTCAGAACGACCTGAGCTTCTTTATAAAGGGAAGAGTTTTGAAGTGTGAGGTTGATGACGCGGGAAATATTAAAAAACAACTGTGATTGCAGATCACATGGAACATCAAATGGAATCAGAATACGCGGTGAGTATATGTACGTGACGCAAAGTTATCTTCACCCTGTTAAAGATCCATCTGGTAAACTTGTAAGCTGTGTATATCGTTTTCGCCTGGATGAACATGATATTGATATCACAAACACACTTGAAGATCCACATATTTTGACCACCTTTATTACACAAAATCCGGAAACTCAATATGGCGCAGATGGGATTGCTTTTGATAGTGCAGGAAATTTATATGTTGGAAATTTTGGTGATGGGGAGGTATGGAAACTCGTTTTGAATCAAGATGGGTCTCTAAAGGAAAAGAGTCTCTTTGCCAAAAATCCAGAAGAACTCAAAAGCACGGACGGTATGGTGTTTGATGAAAATGGAAATCTCTATATCGCAGATTTCTGTGCAAATGCGATTGTAAAAGTAACAAAGGATGGATATGTTTCACGTCTGGCTCAGAGCCCGGATTGTGATGGGTCTGGATGGAGGTCTTGATCAACCTGGGAGCCGATTATATATGATGGAAAAATTGTAGCATCTTGTTTTGACCTTGTAACAGGACCGGGAAAGGTGAATACAGCACATGAAATGCCGGCAACTTTAGCGGAGGTAGATATTTCGTGAAATATTTGATGGCACATGACTTGGGTACAAGCGGAAATAAAGCAACCCTGTATGATTGTGATGGAGTATTAATAGGCTCCTGCGTGGAGAGTTATGTGGTCAGTTACCCTAAAGATACATGGGCGGAAGTAAATCCAATTGATTTTGGCGGGCAGTTTGTAATTCAACAAAACAGTTGTTAGAAAAACAGGTATAAAGGCAGAGGATATTGCTGCAGTTAGTTTTCTGGACAGATGATGGGATGTCTGGTGGTTGATCAGGACGGAGTGCCGCTCAGACCTATGATGATATGGGCTGATACACGCAGTGTTAAGCAGGAACAATTTATGAAGGATGCCATTGGAGAAAAACGTGGTTATCAAATTACTGGACACCGCTTAAGTGCATCATATAGTGCTGCTAAGCTATTATGGATTAAGGAAAATGAACCGCAGATTTATGATAGAGCATATCGTATGCTTCAAGCAAAAGATTACATTATTTATCGACTGACAGGCCAGTTTGTGACAGACTTAAGTGATGCATCAGGAACAAATTTGTTAGATATTGAAAAACAAACTTGGTCGACTGAATTGATCCAGGCATTTCAAATTCGGGCAGAATTACTTCCTGAATTGCATAGTTCTTCCGATATTCTTTGGTACAGTCACAAAACAGGCAGCGAAAGAAACTGGATTGATTGAGGGATGCCAGTTGTAATTGGTGGCGGAGATGGTTCTTGCGCCTGTGTTGGAGCAGGTGTTGTTCGTAAAGGAAAAATTTATAATGTACTAGGGTCGTCATCTTGGATTAGTATGGCATCTGATCATCCTTTCTATGATGATCAGATGAGAACCTTTAACTGGATACATCTGGATCCAAAATTATATACACCATGCGGGACAATGCAGACTCTTTGGAATGTCTTATGCCTGGTATCGAGATGCTTTTTGCCAATTAGAGAGAAAAATTGCTCATGAAGAACAGAAAGATTTTTTATATGTTGTTAGAGCAGGGAATTAGTAGTTCGCCTCCGGGTGCAAACGGGTTATTGTATTTGCCATATTTATTGGGAGAGCGTTCTCCAAGATGGAATGTGGATGCTAGAGCGGCATTTATAGGAATTGGAATTTCTACTTCAAAGGAGGATATGTTGCGTTCTGTATTGGAAGGAGTAGGATATAATCTGAGGTCATTCTTGAACTACCATAACAATGATAGGCGGTGGTGTAAAGAGCATGGTCTGGAGACAAAATTCTATCGGATATATACGGAAAAAAACTTGAATTTCCACAATATCTGGAGGAAGCTACATCTATGGGGGCTGCAATCTGTGCGGGTGTTGGTATAGGAATATTTGCAGATTATAGTGTTGCTGAAAAGTGGAACATGGTACAATCATATCAAATTCGAAACAACAAAATGTGCAATTGTATGAGGAACTGTATCGGGTTTTTAACAAAAGCTATGAAAGTCTCAAAGATGTTTTGGAGAATTGGGAACCTTTAGAAGAAACAACACGAATAATCAATAATATATAAAAATAAGGATGAGTACACATGGAAGCGGTAAAATTAGATAACTTTTAAAGGTAGATAAGGGAATACCTGTTCCTCTTTACTATCAGATAAAAGATATGATTCCGACGGAAGCAGAATTATGTGAAATCTGTGGTATTAGCAGACCGACGATTCGTCAAGCGTTGGGTGAACTGGTATCGGAAGGTTATCTTTATCGACTGAAGGAAAGGGTACATTTGTTTCCAAGACAAAATAGATGCAAGATTTCTGAATAAATTGCAGGGATTCAATCAGGAAATGTTGGAAAAGGTTTGAAACCATCTACTAAGGTGATTAATTTTTTCGTGTGTTCCCGGAAGGAAGATATTAATGCAAAATGAAGCTTGAAGCAACAGAACCGTTATTTTATCTTGAGCGAATCAGATATGCAGATGATGAACCGTTGGTATATGTGGAAACCTATTTTCCATATCGGCAATTCCAGATGCTGACGAATGTGGATTTTAATCAGAGTTCTTTGTATCAAAGTATGAGAGATCTTGCACAGGTAGAGGTTACAAGAGTACAGCGTGTGCTTGAAGCGGTAAATGCTGAAAAACGAGATGCAGATTTACTTGGTATTCCGAAAGGAAAAGCAATGGTAAGAGTGCAAACAGTAGGTTTTACAAAAGAGGGAAGGGCAGTAGAGTATTCCGTGGCAAGATACCGAGGTGACAGAAACAGCTTCAGTATCGAGTTACAGGTATAGATTTCATACGGAATATACGACAGCGTTTTCAAAAATAAAAAAATAAATGAAAGTGGCTGTCGAAATATTTAATTATATATGTAATGACATAAATATGTTAATACAGGAGGAAAGAAGATGGAAAACTTAAAATCAGAAAAGGTTTTAACAGCAAAGGAATTGGCCTCACATTTTGACCATACCCTTTTGCGGGCAAATGCAACAGTTTCAGAGTTTAAGAAGTTGTGTGATGACAGTAAACGATACGGTTTTTGCATGGTAGCTATTAATCCTGCTCCAGTAAAGCTGTGTAAAACGTTTTTAGCGGGCAGCCAGGTTCATGTAGGAGCTGCAATAGCTTTTCCACTTGGACAGACAACTTTGGAAGATAAGCTGTCTGAGACCAGAAATGCGATTAAGAATGGTGCGGATGAAATAGATTATGTTGTGAATCTGACCAAACTGAAAGCAGGTGATACGGCATATATTGAAAGTGAAATGGCAAGAATAACGGATATTTGCAGAGAATTTAGTGTTGTATCTAAGGTGATTTTGAGAATTGCTATTTAACAGAAGATGAAAAACACTTTGTCATATTGCTGCAAAGGTAAAGCCTGATTTTATTAAAACATCTACAGGCTTTGGAACAGGCGGTGCGACGCTTGAGGATGTTGCCCTGATGAAAAAGGAAACAGAAGGAAGCGGGGTAAAAATAAAGGCAGCCGGAGGAATTCGTACCTTAAAGACAGCATTAGAAATGATAGATCTTGGAGTAAGCAGAATAGGATCTACTTCAAGTGTTGCCATTATGGAAGAATATATGGCTCATTCGCCATTATTATAAAATACATTAAAAATAGCATTCAAAGGAGGATACTGGTATGAGAAAAAAAAAGTTTTTAGGATGTGCATTAGCGACAGCTCTAAGCGTATTGGGGCTTTTGGATGTGGTGCAGGTGACACTGAGACCGTTACATCGGCAGATTCGGCAGCTGAGGTGCAGGTATCAGATAAAACCGAAACCGAGGAAACCGATGTAGCACAAAAAGGAAATCACTTGGGCAACATGGGGAAATGAAGGAGAACTAAAACGGTTTGAAGCACTAAATGAAGCATTTATGGAAGCAAATCCGGATGTTAAAGTGAATTTTATTCCAATTCCAAATAATGGATATTCAGATAAACTTCTCGCAATGATTGCAAGCGGAACTGAACCGGATCTTTATTATGTTGCGGACGGTAATTATCATAGTCTGGCATTGGGAGGAAAATTAGAACCCTTGGACAGCTATATTGAGAACGACGAAAATATTAATAAAGATAATTTCTTTTCAAATCTGCTGACTTATCTGACAGTTGATGGACAGTTGTATGGTCTTGCCGACAGATTGTGCACCTCGGGCATTGTATTATAACAAAACAATGTTAAAAGAGCTTGGATTGGAAGATCCGAATGAACTTGAGGAGCAGGGAAAATGGGATATCAATGCCTTTGAAGAAATGGCAGGCAAGATTAAAGATGCAGGAAAAATTGCGCTGGTCTTTGGATAACAATCAGGAATCAAATATTTCTTTGGTTTAGATCAAGTGGTGCAACTATGTATGATGAAAATGGAAAATGTATTATTAATAGTCCGGAATCTGTTGCAATCTATACAAAGATGCAGAATATGATCAAAGATGGGAAAGTACAGTGGAATGGCAATTCTAAAATAGATGCCAACGGTTTATTCATGGGACAACAGCTTGCGTTTGTAGAAGCAGGAAGATGGCTGATGCCGCTTTTAAAGACATAAAGGACTTTGAATTTGATATTTGTCCGATACCTAAAGGTCTTACGGGAGAACGTACAGCATGCCTTAGTTCTATTCCGCTTTGTATGTCATCCAATTCAAAGGATAAAGAAACTGCGTGGAGATTTTTGAGCTATTTCGTTGGAGAAACTGGACAGACATTACGACTGAAGGATTATGGAAACTGCATTCCGTCTATGGATTTGCCAGGTCTGGATGAAGCGACGTTCATGAATGAAGCTTTACCGGAACATAAAGAAGTCTGGCAGAAATATCGTGCAGAGGGTGTGCGTGGATATGTGGAAGATTCCCTGCATCCCGAAACAGCCAATGTACTTTCTGATGCAGAGGATGAGATGTTTGCTAATTTTGCAGATGTACAAACAACCTTACAGAGCCTGCAGGATCAGATAAACCAAATTGTCAGTCAGTAAGAAGAATATACTTGAGTGCCGGAATGCGAAGGATGAGGGAATCATGCTTCGGTTCCGGTACTCAGGAAGAAAACAGGACTGTTATGAATATCATCAGGGAAGGACTGAGGTCAATATGAGGCAAAAAAACGCGATGGTATCTGGGGATACATTTTATTGCACCGCAGGTAATTGGCTTACTACTATTTTCCATTATTCCGATTATTTGTGTTTTTCTATTTTAGCTTTTGTAAATGGGATGCAATTTCAGAGCCGGTTTTTGTTGGAATTCAGAATTATATTACAGAATTTCATGACCCGGCATTTTATAAAGCTATTGTAAATACACTGAAATATTCACTCATTTATATACCAGGGAATGTTGTGTTTGCATTGCTGATTGCAACAGCAATTCAGCATATCAAAAAGCAAGGTCGGATATAGATTGATTTTTCTTTTTTGCCAATTGTTGCAAAGCTCAGTTGGGGTATCAATGATATGGTTATGGATTCTGGAACCAAATTGTGGAATTCTGAATTATTTTTTGGAATGTATTAAACTTGGACGGGTCAATCTTCTCGGAGATACAAAAACTGTAATGTTAACAATTGGATTAATAGGAATCTGGTGCAATCTTGGATATAATGTTGTCATTTATATTCTTTGGACTGGAAGGAGTGTCACGTGTATATTATGAGGCAGCCATGGTTGATGGCGCAAGTGCGTGGACAAGATTTATTCGAATTACACTTCCGATGATGTCTCCCACCATATTCTTTACATTTATTATGACAATGATTGCAAGTTTTTAAAGTGTTTGATTTGGCATATGTAATGACAGAAGGAGGACCAGCAAAGGCGAGCTATGTGTTTGTAATGCACATTTATGATTACGGGTTCAAATTATTTAAAATGGGCCAAAAGTTGTACTGCGGCAGTTATATTTTTCATGGCATTGCTTGGAATGACAGTATTCCAAAATGTTGTTTCAAAAAGGTGGGTGAACTATGAAAGCTAAAAGTAAAAAGTGTTTTCGATTATAAAACATATAATACTTATTACAATTTGTATTATAATGATATTCCCGTTTTATTGGATGATAGCAACTGCATTTAAAGATACCTATGCGGTATATGAGTATCCACCCAAAATTTTCCCGAATCCATTGGTGGTTTCCAATTTTGGAAAGGTTTGGGAATTACTTCCGTTTGGACAGGCATTTGTGAATAGCATAAAAAATTGTATTGACTGTAGTGGTGATTCAACTTTTAACAGCTTCAATGGCTGCCTTTGCGTTTGCAAAGTTGCAATTTAAATTCCGTGAACTGATTTTCCTTTTAGTGCTTGCAACGATGATGATTCCCGAACAGGTAATTATGATTCCACTGTTCCAGATGTTTCAAAAGTAGGTTTGATAGATACTCATCTGGGTCTGATTCTTCCGACGGCATTCTGTTACCCTTTTTTGGTATATTTATGCTTAGACAGTTTATTATGGGCTTGCCGGATTCAATTATGGAGGTTGGAAAAATAGATGGATGTTCATATCCTGGAATCTTTTTCAAATTGACTCTTCCTTTGATTAAACCTGCGCTGAGTTCTCTGTTTATCTTTTCGTTTTTGCAGAATTGGAACAGTTTTTTGTATCCTATGTTATTTTTAAATTCACAGGAGAAGTTTACCCTTCCCTTGATGCTGAATACGTTTAAAGGATTATATTTTACGGATTGGCCGGTGCTTATGGCAGCGTGCAGTATCGTAATATTGCCAGTTGTACTGGTGTATTTATCTGCGCAGAAATATATTATAGAAGGAATAGCAATGACAGGTATCAAAGGCTGATTATATCATTTTGGAAGCTTTGAACAGTATAAGCTGCAAAATTATTTTTGATATGTTTAGAAAGAAGGAAATGAATGGAAATAAACAGAAGACCTAAAAGCCTGAATTTTGCAGATGCAGCAGAACCATGTTTGCGGCATATGACACTCAATTATGATGCGGATCATGATTATGTTCCTTATGTAGGAGTAACACTTGGAGAGAAAAAAAAAAAAAAAAACCGCATTTTGTTCATCATCGCCTAGATTGGAGTGAGGTATTGCCCTATGCGATTTATGGAGAAATATGTGCTCGCGATCTCTGTGGAAGTCAGGAGGGATTAGAAATAGAAAAAAAAAGCAACGTGAACTGTTTTTACGTCAGATATCACCGTTGGATTTCCTGATTCACAGCAGTTCTTCCCCATGGAGCCAGTCTTATAAAATGTGCCTGTGGGAGCAGTCGAGAGCTTTACATGCACTTTTATATTGGTATATGGAAGAACAAGATGAGCGATTGGTTCATATCATGAAAAAATGGTCGATACTTTATTCCATATGTCCCATCAATTTGGAAAGCATCGGATGTTTGCCCCTGAGGTTATTCGTGATATCGGAATGGGGAGCGATTGCCTTGGGAGAAATCATAGATCCTTTACTCAAATTTGATGAACTGTTTGGAGATGAAAATGCAAGGACGCTTGGTGTGGGGCTTGCTTATTACTGTACAGACTTATCAACTGGTTTTTTGATGAGAATGGAGATGTTGTTGGAAATCAGTTGTATCGATCTGGTATCTCAATATTGAGTGGGGTTTTACGAGCTGCAAGGCTTACGCAGGACGCTTCGTTATTTGCAAGAGGAAAGCAAATACATGATCGATTGTCCTCTTATGTAACGAGATAGGCGTGCAGCAATATGGAATTGATATACAGTGCAATTCACCTTGCAGAAACAGTGGATGCCTCATATTATGAGCAGATTGATCGTTATGTCAGAAATCAGACAAAGAAGCACACTTCCTGACAAAAAGTGGTGGCATCGTGAACTAGCCCATGAAGGAAGGATTAGAGGCGAGGAATTCCAGCTGGGTTTTCGGAAATTATTCACATACATTAGATACCTTACCATATGACTATTATGGTGATGATGTGCTCGATAAAGAGTGAAGGAGGCTTCCTGTGGACAGATTTTTCTGAACATCGTTTTGTTCCGGCCTCTTTGATGCTGTGCTGTTCTGGTCATGCAATGCGAAGTTTCCATTTGGTAGCAGAAAAAATGATTCATCCTACCATTCAGGGCTTTGATGTTAATTTTCATTATTCATTTGAAAATGAGTATGCGGAGTTGATTAGTTATGAACCGTTTGAAGGAAAATTTGTAGTTATTCCTAAAAATGTACGCAGAAAATACGGGTGCGTATTCCAGAATATTGGGAAAAACAAAATTACAGATATTTTCTGAAGGTGCGGAGATACTATTTAAAATAGAAGGAAACTATGTGGTCATTCAGAATGCAGAGGCAGGACAGGAGATTCAATTTAAATATCCGTTGGAAAGTTATATTACCGAAGAGAATGTTTACCGAAATATAAATTCTATTCCTTGTTTTCAGTTCAAGGTACGAGTTGAATGGAAGGAAATACAGTAATTCGATTGTTGGATCACTGCTCTGAGAATCCTAAATGATTTATAAACATGTATCCAATGATTACATATACGGTGGGAAACCATTAAAAGTTTCCGGGCATATAAATTGGTAAAAAATTAGATTCATATTCAAAAAAGGAGAATAATATCCAAACAGAATGGAACGATTTCGGATCAATCATCGAAGGAGGAAACTCCGCAGTACCTTCCGATAGCGGAACTGATGTGTGAAGCAGCCGAAAAATTTGAAAAAAATAGGAAAATATTGAAATGAAAAAATGACAGACACATTTAAGATGAATAATGGGTATGAGATACCCTGTGTGGGTTTTGGCACATGGCAGACGCCAGACGGGGACACAGCCATAAAAGCAGTCAGCGAAGCAATCAGGGCAGGATACTGTCATATTGATACGGCGGCCTGCTATGGAAACGAAACCAGTGTTGGAAAAGGGATTAAAGTTTCCGGTGTGGAACGAAGCCGTCTTTTGTTACAGGCAAGGTTTGGAATTCCGACAGAGGTTACGGGAAAACGATGGTTGCTTTTGAAAAAACGATGGCTGACCTTGAACTGGATTATCTGGATTTGTATTTGATCCACTGGCCGGCTTCTTCCACACAGTTTGAGGATTGGGAACAGATCAATCTTGAAACGTGGAGAGCCATGACAGAGCTATATAAAGCGGGACGAATTAAGGCAATCGGCGTATGTAATTTCTTGCCGCATCATTTAAAGGCGCTTATGGAAACGGAAGTTCAGCCGATGGTAAACCAGATTGAATTCCATCCGGGACAGATGCAGGAGGAAACGGTTTCTTACTGCAAAGATCATAACATCATTGTTGAGGCATGGAGCCCTCTTGGAACAGGGCGGATGTTAAGCAATGAGATGCTGAAAAAGTATTGCTGCGAAATATGGCAAATCTGCAGCACAGCTTTGTATCCGCTGGTGCCTGCAAAACGGCATCCTGCCGCTTCCAAAGTCTGTGACTCCGTCCCGAATCATCGAAAATGCGGATGTGTTTGATTTTGAGATTACAAACGAGGATATGGAAGCAATAAACGGGATGGAATACTGCGGAGGCTCCGGCCTGCATCCGGACAAGGTCGATTTCTAAAACTATGGGCGGGCTTGATTTTACAATTTACACAAAAGAAGATTTGAAGGAAGCGGTTCAGGCATTGGGCTTTCTCCCTCTTTTTGCGAATGAAATTCAGGACTTTTCCATAGAAGAACACACGGTTCCGAAAGCCTGGTTTTCGGAGGAACCGGGCGTATGGGAATGGAAGGGACCTGTTATCAGGGAAAGCAGGTGCGCCTATGGAAAATTCTTTGGAAAAAGCCGCTTTTATCAGCGCACAGTGGTTTTCGGACTTTTGCAAATTTCCGTAGGGATGGGTATGATTTCGATGCACTGTATGATGATGGGCTTGCCAATTACCGGGATAAGGAACTATATGAGCTTCTGGAAAGGGAATCCCCTATCCTGTCAGGAGAGCTGAAAAGGAAAGGAAATTATAGGAAGCTTCCTGTATACTTTAAAGAGTAAAGGGAATTGCCCCAAAAGAATACCTCAAGTAAATTTAGATTATTACTGACCGGCCAGTTAGTAAAATCTAAAAACACAAGAGGTATTCAAGATGAATGTTAAATCAAGAAAGAACAAAAAAGTAAATGTAGAAAATCAGGCAATTAATATAGAAGAACAAATACCTTTCTGTGAAAGGGAAAGGAGAAAGGATACGCGTATGACAGTTGATAGAAGAGTAAGCAGTATTGAATCCAGCTTCAAAATGGAAAGCATGCCATTTGATGCAGAATGTCGTCAAAGAGTAAGAAATGTCTTAACCAAGAAAGTTTCTGCTACAGATGCAATTTCAGAATTAAATAAGA
>VOFH01002487.1_pt1 | contig 37949 bp, 63 predicted proteins | sample 5384091 | NCBI WGS metagenome assembly VOFH01 (sample SAMN12384727, study PRJNA508395) | human gut metagenome | isolation source: healthy gut G | host: Homo sapiens
AGCTGGGGAAGGAAAATCTACAACAACAGTTGGGTTGGGAGATGCCTTAAATCGTATGGGTAAGAAAACAATGATTGCCCTTCGTGAACCATCTTTAGGTCCTGTTTTTGGATTGAAAGGGGAGCAGCTGGTGGTGGATATGCTCAGGTTGTTCCTATGGAAGATATTAATCTTCACTTTACAGGAGATATGCATGCAATCACAACAGCGAATAATTTAATTAGTGCATGTCTGGATAATCATATTCATCAGGGAAATGCATTGGATATTGATATTGAACATGTTACTTGGAAACGTTGCTTAGATATGAATGATCGTACTTTACGTAATATTCGTATCGGTATGGGTGCAAAAGTTAACGGATTTAGAACGTCAGGATGGTTTCAACATCACTGTTGCAAGTGAAGTTATGGCAGTGCTTTGTTGGCTACTTCTTTAAGTGATTTAAAAAAACTCGTCTGGAAATATGCTTGTTGCGTATAATACCAAAAACGAACCAATCTATGTAAAAGATTTGGGTTTGAAGGTGCTTTGGCGATGGTATTAAAAGATGCCATTAAACCAAATATGGTACAAACCTTGGAACATAATCCAGTGTTGATTCATGGTGGACCATTTGCGAATATTGCACATGGATGTAACTCTATTCTTGCTACTAAAACATGTTTAAAACTGGCAGATTATACAGTTACAGAAGCAGGATTTGGAGCAGATTTAGGTGCTGAAAAATTCTTAGATATCAAATGCCGCTTTGGTAACTTAAAACCAAATGCAGTTGTTATCGTTGCGACAATTCGTGCCCTGAAGCAGCATGGAAATGTAGCATATGAAGATTTGAAAGAAGAAAATGTGGAGGCGATGCTGGAAGGATGTGCAAATCTTGCGAAGCATATTGATACAGTAAAACAATTTGGTCTTCCTTATATTGTTGCCATCAATGAATTTGCCAGCGATACACCAAAAGAAGTAGAAGCATTAGAAAACTGGTGTAAAGAACATGGACATCCAATGTCTTTTATCTCAGGTATGGGCAAAAGGTGGAGAAGGTGCCTTGGATTTGGCTGAAAAAGTAGTTGCTTTATGTGAGGAAGAAAACAGTTATGCACCTTTATATGATGTAGAAGACAGCATTGAGGATACAATTCATACGATTGCGACAAAAGTATATGGTGCTGATGGAGTTGAATTTAGTGAAGAAGCAAAACAGCAGATTGCCTTATATAATAAAATGGGCTGGGATAAAATGCCAATCTGTATGGCAAAAACACAAATGTCTTTAAGCGATGATGCGAAAAAATATGGAGCACCAAAAGGATTTATGATTACGGTTCGTGAATTGAATCCATCCTTAGAGCAGGATTCCTTGTTGCCTTAACAGGTAAAGTATTGACAATGCCGGGGATTACCTGCAGTGCCTGCCGCAAATAATATGGATATTGATGAGGAAGGACACATCAAAGGATTGTTTTAAGAATATAATAGAGAGAAACATGTATGCTTGAAAGTGTATTTGTTTCTTTTTTTTGTAAGAATATTGATAAAGGGAAAACAGAGAAAATTATGATATATCTTTACTTTATTTGTTGACGGTGTTAGTATAACTATCATGAAATAAAGGATTGGGAGGTTTTGTATGAATAGACTTCGTTTATGGGAAAAGCAGTTAAAATGGAAATACGAGAACATAAAAAGTACATTTGCTGTTTATGTTATTCTTCGTGCGCTGGTAATTGTTATGATGATTTTACAGATTTTAAATAAAAATTATGAAAATGCATTCTTGTGCATATTGACTTTATTTTTATTTATTGTATAAGTATTATACAGCTGCAATTTCGTATAGAATTACCGAAAACATTAGAGGTTATTATTCTCTTGTTTATCTTTTTCGGCAGAAATTCTTGGAGAAATATCTTCGTTTTTATATTTTATTTCCTATGTGGGATACGGTTCTTCATACACTCAATGGATTTCTGGCGGCAGCGATTGGATTTTCCACGGTGGATTTATTAAATCAGAGTGAACGCATGGAATTTAAATTATCACCGCTGTTTATGGCAATAGTTGCATTTTGTTTTTCCATGACCATTGGTGTTTTATGGGAATTCTATGAATTGTTTATGGATCAGTTTATGGGATTGGATATGCAGAAAGATACGATCATTCATTCTTTTCATTCTGTTTTGCTGGATCAACAAAAAGTAATATTCCAATTTTAGTAGATAATATTAAAGATGTGGTAGTAAATGGAAAATCATTAGGTCTTGGCGGCTATATAGATATAGGACTATTAGATACAATGGAAGACTTGCTGGTAAACTTTATTGGTGCATTTGTTTTTTCTATCTTTGGATATTTTTATGTAAAAAGCAGAGGAAAACACCATTTTGCGACAAGATTTATTCCTAGAAGAAAAAACATAGTCGAGATTATCTTCATATTGTAAAAGAACAAAGTAGAAAATGATTCTGCTTTGTTTTTTTATGCCTATGAAAAAACTCCCTTTCACACGGAAAGGGAGATATGATTTATTTATGATATAGTTTTTTGTTTGATAACGGTCTTCGCAGGTTAAATTGATTTTAGCTTTCTAAATGTATTTGCATCTACCTGCGATAAGATTACTGTACTGTGTGCTTCACAGTCTTTTAATTTATCTAACTGCTGCAAAGCAAGATGAGAAATCGGATTCATAGTTGCACTGATAGAAAGTGCGATTAAAATTTCATCTGTATGTAATCTAGGGTTGTGGTTTCCTAAAGAATTAACTTTTAACTTCTGGATTGGTTCTATAATACTTGGTGAAATCAAAGGGATTTCATCATTAATGTTTCCAAGTGCTTTTAATGCGTTAAGCAATGCAGCTGAACTTGCCCCTAGTAGTGAAGTGGTTTTTCCTGTAACGATACGTCCATCAGGAAGTTCGATTGCAACAGCAGGTGCTCCTGTTTCTTCTGCTTTTCAATTGCCGGCTGTACACATTTACGATCTTTGTCAGTGATATCTGCCTGTGACATAATGATTTCAATTTTACGAATCGTATTTTCGTCTGTATATCCCTTTTTATAATCGACTTTTGCTTTATAATAACGACGAATGATTTCACAATTGCTTGCTTCTTTTGCGGCTTCATCATCAACGATGCAGTATCCAACCATGTTCACACCCATATCTGTAGGAGATTTGTATGGACTTGTTCCTAAAATCTTTTCAAACATAGCATTTAATACAGGGAAGATTTCAACATCACGATTATAGTTTACCGTTGTTTCGCCATAAGCTTCTAAATGGAATGGGTCAATCATATTGATGTCATTTAAGTCTGCGGTTGCGGCTTCATAAGCTAGGTTTACAGGATGTTTTAATGGAAGATTCCAGATGGGGAATGTTTCAAATTTGGCATAGCCAGCCTTGATGCCGCGCTTGTATTCATGGTACAGCTGAGAAAGGCAGGTGGCCATTTTCCTGAACCGGGACCGGGTGCGGTAACAACGATCAAAGGTTTTGTTGTTTCTATATAATCATTTTTTTCCATACCCTTCATCTGAAACAATGAAAGAAGTATTGTTAGGATATCCAGAAATTGGATAATGAAGGAATACTTTGACACCTAAATTCTCCAAATGTTTTTTTGAAAGCATCGGCAGCACTTTGGTTTGCATATTGTGTAATAACAACACTTCCTACATATAAACCTGTTCCACGAAATGCATCAATCAAACGAAGAACTTCAACATCATAGGTAATTCCCATATCACTTCTGATTTTATTTTTTCAATGTCACTGGCACAAACTGCAATAACGATTTCTACCTGTTCTTTTAACTGCAGAAGCATATTTAATTTACTATCTGGCTGAAAACCGGGAAGCACTCTGGCAGCGTGATGATCATCAAACAATTTGCCGCCGAATTCAAGATACAGTTTATTATCAAACTTATTAATTCTTTCTAAGATATGTTCCGATTGCATTTTAAATATTTCTCATTATCAAATGCGATTTTATTCATATTAACCACTCCTTTTCTAAAATAATTTAACCGAGGATTATTATAACAAATTTTTAACTGTTGACTAACGATAAAAGATAATTTTTAATGATCGTTTATGTATTTTTCTTTTATACATAGCTTAATATATAAGGAAAGATGTAATATGCAGAAAAGAAAATCGATGCGGATTTTAGATTGCGATTTTTTTGAAGAAATACATAGCCATGAAGGGAAAAATGCTTTATAATAGTAATGCATTTTTACGATACAGCTATTTTGAGATAGCTTTTTATATAAATATAGAAAGAAAAGGAGATTGGCAATGGAAGAAGTAATAAAAATTAAAGGTGGCAAAAAACTAAATGGTACAGTTCGCATTGGAGGTTCCAAAATGCGACAGTAGCACTTATTCCTGCTTCCATTCTTGCGAATGGACCTGTTACGATTTGTGGTGTTCCTAGTATTTCTGATGTAGAGTCCTTATCTGTTCTTCTTCAGGATCTAGGTGTTATGGTGGATGTACGTTCATCAGATAGTATTTTGATTGATACAGAAAATATGCAGAATAAACCATTGGTACATGATGCAGTTAATAAATTAAGAGCTTCTTATTATTTTATGGGAGCATTATTAGGAAAATATGGACATGTAGAGATTCGTATGCCCAGTGGATGTTATTTAGGGCCTCGTCCGATTGATTTACATTTGAAAGGTTTTGAGGCATTGGGGGCAACAGTAAAATATGATCATGGATGTTATGTTTTTAGATGCACCTGAACTTGTTGGTACAAAAATCTTTTTGGATATTGCCAGTGTAGGTGCTACCATCAATATTATGATGGCAGCTGTACATGCGAAAGGCAGAACGACGATTGAAAATGCCGCAAAAGAACCGGAAATCATCGATGTGGCGACTTTATTGAATAAAATGGGAGCACAAATACGTGGGGCAGGAACCAATGTCATTACCATTGATGGTGTGGATGAGTTAAGTGGCTGTTTCCATGAAATTATTCCTGATCGTATTGAAGCAGCTACGTACATTGTTTTAGCTGCTGCAGCCGGTGAAGAAGTAAAAAATTGAAAATATTATTCCACATCACTTAGAATCTTTAACAAGCAAACTAGCAGAACTAGGTGTTGATATGAAAATTGATATTGACAGTATTACGATTCATGGAGGTTTGGATAATCTTCATCCAATTGATATTAAAACACTTCCATATCCGGGCTTTGCGACAGATATCCAGCAGCCTTTAACTGCACTTTTAACACAGGCACAGGGACAGTCAATCGTTACAGAAACGATTTATACAGAACGTTTTAAACATTGTTTTGAACTGGAAAAAATGGGAGCGAAAATCAATGTGATGACACCAAGCTCTTTTATCAATGGACCAACTCCTTTATCTGGTGCAGAAGTTAGCGCAACCGATCTTCGCTGTGGAGCTTGCCTTGTGATTGCTGGATTGATTGCGGATGGTGTTACTACCATTCGAAATATTTATCATATTGAACGCGGATATGAACATATTGTAGAAAAGCTGACTGCCATAGGAGCTCAAATTTGGCGTGAGGAAATCAACTAAACTACTCTTAGAAGAGTAGTTTTATATTATATATAGAAAGGAGAAAGAATATGAAATTTAAAGATTTTTTCGTTTGATGGGAAAATTATAGATGCATTAGATAAACTTCATTATATTGATATGTTTCCAATTCAGGAAAAAGTGATTCCACTTTTATATGATAGACAAGATGTGATTGCACAGTCGAAAACAGGAAGTGGGGAAAACAGCGGCTTATCTTCTTCCTATTATTCAAAAATACAAGATGGGATGAAAAAGAACCACAGGCTTTGATTCTAACACCAACAAGAGAGCTGGCATTACAGGTAAAAGAAGAATATGATAATATCAGCATTTATCAGCGTTTAAAATGTGTGACTATATTTGGCAGACAGCCATATAAATTTCAAATTGAAGATCTAAAACAAAGAACGCATGCGGTGGTAGGGACACCGGGAAGAATTCTTGATCATTTAGAAAGAGGAACACTTTCTTTGAATAAAATACAATATGTCGTATTGGATGAAGCGGATGAAATGTTGAATATGGGGTTTATTGAAAGTGTGAAAAAAGATTATGACATATTTTCCTGAAAATCATACAACCGCTTTATTTTCAGCGACTATGCCAGAGCCAATACTAGAACTTGCACAGAAATTTATGAAAAATCCAGTGCATATAAAAATAGAGGAAACTTCTATACATACAGGGATTCATTATGCGTATGAAATAAAGGAACATGAAAAAACACAGTTTTAATTCAGCTTTATGTAAAGAGCTGCCGCAATCCTGTATTGTATTTGCGAAAACACAGGCACATGTAATTGAAGTGTGTGATGCTTTATATGAAAAAGGAATGAGTGTTGATAAACTTCATGGAGGTATGCTTCAAGAAGACCGTATTCAAAATATAAAAGATTTTAAAAGAGGTTTATTTCGCATTCTTGTTGCGACAGATGTTGCGGCCAGAGGGATAGATATTGAGGATGTAACACATATCATCAATTATGACATGCCAAATGAAAAAAAGAAACGTATGTGCATCGAAAAGGAAGAACAGGAAGAGCGTTTGGAAAACAAGGAATTACGATTTCTTTCCTTTCTCAATATGATGCTCAGCGAAAAGAAGAACTGGAAGAATACCAGGATATGCTTTAGAAATTCATGATCGAAATGAGGTAGATCAAATACATGTAGATGAAGAAGTGCTGAGAAAACTAGAAGAAAACCCTCAAGTAAAAAAAAGACAAAGCAGAAGCACTTCGTAAGGATACAACAAAGCTTTATATCAATAAAGGAAAATCAAAAAAATAAGAGCGGGAGATATTGTAGGGGCAATTTGCCAGATAGAAGGAATACAAAGTGAAGATATTGGTGTAATACAGGTACAGGAACATCAATCTTATGTAGATATCTTAAACGGAAAAGGAATAGAAGTATTGAAAGCGCTTAACCAAAAGACAATCAAAGGGAAAAAATAAAAGTGGAAGTTGCGAAAAGAAAACTGACTTTGACGTAATGTTGAAGTCTTTTTTTATAAATTCATTGCATTTTTCACAAATGAATTTGTTGTTCTTAGAGGCTTTAAATATCATGTCGGTAGCGATTTCACACAAAATGTAAAAAGTACACAATATGTGAAATAAAATATAAATTTCACAATAATTATTCGGTATAAAAAAAAGAATAAAATTCATAGACTTAGAAAGTAAAATCCTTTATTTATCGCATTAATTTAAAAGGTGAGAAAAAAGATGGTGTATAAAACGCAGATATCAGGGAAAAATAAAACCATAAACATGTTAATAAATAAAATATTGGACAAGTTATAGAAAGTATGTTAGACTATGGAACGTTCTGTAAAAAGGAGGAACCTGTATGGTATCAAAACGAATGCAATTCGCTTTACTCATCAGTATCTTCACGTTATTTGGATGTGCAAGTGGAAACTCTGCTACACAAACAGTGAATAAAACAGAATTATTATTTACAGGGGATAAACAAGCTATCGAGCATGAAAACATGTTATCAGTAATGCAGCTTTATCACTCTGTGGATGAAAATGATATAAAGGAAATTGCTTTTCTTGAGAATATGAAACCTCAAAATAACGAATCTTTTTGTGACAAATGTCCGCAATGCAGATGGTGAGCTTCGAAGTGTAAGTGCATTAAAACATTAAGTGAGGATGTTGTAAGTACAGTAGAAAAAACAAAAAGAGGCAGAAAGAAAAAGCGAGAAAAAGAAAAGAAAAACAAAACTTGCCAGACAGGCAGGAATTTCATCGGATGAAAAATGGATTGTTTCCATTGTATACGACAACTTATGGAGTTGATTGTTACGGATGCAATTTCAATAATGGACAAGGAATACAGCAATGGGTGTAAAGCTGGATATAAACAAAGGAGTCCTTCTTCCAAATGGAAGCTGGCAGCCCTGGTATTCAGTATGGAAAATATTATGTGATTGCGGCAGATCCAGGAATCCCTATGTGCTCGGTTTTAAAGGTATATGATCATGGACTGCAAGGAAGTGGAATATCTCCAGATAAACCGTTTGAAGCGATTGTGTTAGATCGAGGAGGCGCAATACGTGGAACGCATGTAGATTTATATATCGGCAGTGAAAATTCTGGAGCGATTCAAAAAGTATCGAATACATCAGCCAAGGCGCAGATCATTCGTCTAGGCGGTATGAAAAATGGGAGCTGTCCTCTTTAGGTATAGATGCGAGTCTATGCCTTTTTTAAAAACTATGGTAAAATAAATGCGGTGATTACTGGTGAAAATCAAAGAAGTTATCGTAGTGGAAGGTAAAAATGACACGAATGTATTAAAGAGTTATGTGGATTGTGATACGATTGAGACGCATGGTATCAGTATTGATAAAGAAGTCATAGAGCAGATTCGTATTGCGAAACAAACACGAGGTGTCATTATTTTTACAGATCCGGATTATCCAGGAGAATATATTCGAAATACCATAAATGAAGCTATTGATGGATGTAAAAATGCCTATATTGAAAAAAGAAAGCAAGAACAAGCAAAAAGTAGGTGTAGAACATGCATCTAAAGAAGATATTTTAGAATCGCTGCAGCATTTGTTTACCTATGATAAGAATGCACAGGAAACCTTATCTAGAGAAGATTTTTATCTTTAGGTTTAAATGGTGGTAAAGACAGTGCAGCGAAAAGAGAAAAAGATAGCCAGTGTTTTGCATTTGGGAAAACCAAATGCGAAAACATTGTGGAAACGATTAAATATGTTACAAAAACAAAGGAAGATGTAGAGCATCTGTTAAAGGAAGAAAGGAAATCTGTATGAGAAAACCAATCGCAACCCCTCTCGAACAAAAGAAATACTGGAAAAACATGATATGTTTGCCAAGAAGAATTATGGGCAGAACTTTTTGATTGAACCAGGTGTCGTAGAGAAAAATTGCACGCAGCGCGATTGTTTCTGATAATTGTGTTGTATTTGAGATAGGACCCGGTATCGGTGCTTTGACACAGTATTTGTGTGAGTATGCAAAAAGGTTGTTTCTTTTGAAATTGATGAAAGACTTCCCGATGTATTAAAAAGATACCTTGGAAGAATATGATAATTTTACTTTGGTCATGCAGGATTTTCTGGAAGTTGATTTAAAAGCATGGGTAGATAAGTATCGTAAAGAAGGAATGGATGTTGTCATTGCGGCCAATCTTCCTTACTATATTACAACACCAATTTTATTTAAAATTTTTGAATCGCAGGCAGATATTGCGGCTATTACGGTCATGATGCAGAAAGAAGTGGCAGATCGTTTCTCTGCTGTACCAAATACAAAAGATTATAATGCGTTAAGTATCGTTACCCAATATCGCTGTGAAGTAAGAAATGTTATGAAAGTGCCTAGAAATGTATTTATGCCAAAACCAAATGTAGATAGTTCAGTGCTGCAGTTTCGTTTTTCTTCCTTCCAAAGATATTAATGAAGAAGCATTCTTTTCTTTGGTAAAGGCATGTTTTAAACAGAGAAGAAAAACGATTTTAAATAATTATCAGACATATTGTGAGGATAAAGAAAAGGCAAAAGAAGAACTGGAAAAAGCCGGTATTGATGGGAAAAGAAGAGCAGAAAGTCTTGTAATGGAAGATTTCCTGCGTTTATATGAGGTGCATCATGAAATGTAAAGCATATGCGAAAATCAATCTGTGTTTAGATGTTGTAGGAAAAAGAGAAGATGGTTATCATGAACTGGATATGATTATGATGCCTTTAGAACTTCATGATGAAATTACGATTGAGCTGGCAAAAGAAGATGTTTATTCTTGTAATATAGAAGGTCTTGTCATGGATGAAACAAACACCGTTGTAAAGTCTGTGGAGTTGATGAGAAAAACATTTGGATTAAAGGAACATTTTCATGTTCATATAGAAAAACATATTCCAGCTGAAGCAGGACTTGCAGGAGGCAGTGCAGATGGTGCAGCTGTACTTCGAGCAATTCGCAAATTATGTCATATTGATATTACGATAGAAGAGCTTGCACAGCTTGGCAAACAGGTAGGAGCCGATGTTCCTTTCTGTGTTTTAAGTCAATGTGCGATTGTGAAAGGAATTGGAGAAAAGTTAGAACCATTTGATTTCTCTTATCCTTTGCATGTTGTTTTGATAAAACCAAATAAAGGAGTTTCAACAGGGAAAGCATTTGGAATGCTGGACTTTCATAAATGTGAACATCCTGATTCTGCAATGGTAAAAAGAAGTGCTTTGTGCACATGAATTTGAAAAGCTGCAGGATGTCATCGCAAACAGTTTGGAATATAGTGCATTTCAGCTGGTACCGGAAATTAAAGACATCAAAGAAGATTTGTTGGATATGGGCTTTATGAGCGTGTTGATGTCTGGAAGTGGAAGTACAGTTTTTGCGCTAAGTGAAGATAAACAATTAGCACAAAAGCAGTAGAAAAATATAAAAAGAAAGATGGATATTTTGCGGTAATTACATCTTTTCGATAAAAGAAGGATTTGTGAATTCTTCTTCTTTTTTAATCTTTCAAAAACGTAATGATAGAAGGTTTGTTATTTTATAAGGGGAATGTTATAATAACTGTGTTTTATATAGGAGGACTATATGTTGCGTAGTTTGTCAGATTTCCTGCATAGAAAATTAGATGGATTTACATGTGATGAATACATTATTATGGTTCTGGTATGTTCCATATTTTTACCATTTTACTGTTCAATGATTGTAATTGCAGGAATTCTTTTTTATCTTCTTATAAAAGGAAGACTGTTAGGGATTATTCGAAATATACCAAAGTCTTATTTCGCAATAGCTTTTTGTATAATTACAACGCTGGTGGCATTTTTTTTATAAAAACTGGCTTGGTGCTGTATGCGGAGTAGCAATTCTTTTGATTTTTTATTTGTCTTTTATTATCGTACATATATCAATAAAAGGTTATTTGAACTCTTGCTGGATGCGTGCTGTATCATTTCTTTGTTTTGTGTTGTCTGGGCATTGATGGAACATGTTCGTATTATTAATCGTCTGGATTATCATTTTCTTGATTTGGTCATTGAAGACAGTCCGAAAGATCGTGTAAATTCTACTTTTTTAATGCCAATTATTATGCGATGATGATTGAGTTCATTGTTTTGATTTGTGTCTATAAAATGATGCAGGTAAAAACTTTGCGAAGAATTGTTTTTTATTTGTTTACCATTGCGGCAAATTTATTTGCGTTGTATTTAACAGGTTGCAGAACTGCATGGATTCCTTTTGTTGTGACAGTTCCTTTTATGTTTTTAATGAATAAACGCTTTGGTTTCTTTTCTTTTCAATGGGTGCTATTGCTGTTTCAGGGATAAGTTTACTTGTATATCCTGAACTTATGCAAAGAACCTCTATCGGGAGATTTTTCTTAAAAGAGCAAAAATCTGGAAAACAGCAGTGAAAGGAATAAAAGCACATCCATTGTTTGGGGAAGGACCTTTAACGTACTACCATATATATATAAACAATATGGAGGACATCCTACACAGCATGCACATAATGTAATTCTTGATCCTTTATTAAGTCATGGATTGATTCCATGTATTATTTTGCTTGTTTATCTTGGAAGCAACTTAAAAGAAGTATGGCTTCTGTTTAAAAGAAGAATCGATATGCGTTTATTTTCTTTGATTGTTGCGTTTCTTCTTACCGTACTAATTCATGGAATCTTAGATTATACGATTTACTGGGTGCAAACTTCTTTGTTATTCTTCATCGTGTTTTCCGCAAGCAGTATTTATTTTCATAAAGAAGAGTATTCACAATCAGAGTAAAGTTAATGGATATGGTGCTGTTCAATGAGTAGCGCCTTTTTTCAATACATTATTAAAATATAGATAATGAGGTGTAGTATGAAATATATTAGTTTTTTGATTAAACCGGCATCTTCTTTATGTAATATGCGATGTCGTTATTGTTTTTATTATGATGTTGCAGAGCATAGAGAAGTTTCTGCATATGGCATCATGGAAGAAGATACGATGCATGCTTTAATTGATAAGGCTTTAGGCCTTGGAGAAGATGCTCATATTACCTTTGCCTTTCAGGGAGGAGAACCTACTATGGCAGGTTTATCCTACTTTACATCATTTTGTGAATATGCAGAAAAGCATAAAACAAAACAGAACATTCAGTATGCCTTACAGACAAATGGGACAAGAATTGATGAGTCATGGTGCGCATTGTTTAAAAAATATAATTTCTTAATTGGAGTTTCTTTGGATGGATATAAGGAGATACATGATTATTTTCGTATGGATCAGTCTTTAAAAGGAACCTTTTCACATGTGTTTAAAACGATACAGTTATTAAGACAGTATGAAATACCTTTTAATATCTTAACCGTATTAACTTCTCAATTATCAAAGCATCCGGAAAAACTGTTTCGTTTTTATAAGCAGAATCAGTTGTCCTATGTACAGCTGATTCCCTGTTTACCGGGGTTTAGATGAAAGTGAGAATAAAAATTCATTACATCCGAAAGAATTTGCATCTTTTTATAAAGCTTTTTTCGTCTGTGGCTTGCGGAATACAAAAGGGAAACTATATAAGCATTACTTTATTTGATAATATCATTCCTATGTTTAAAGGAATCAGACCTCAGCAGTGTGGTATGCTTGGCTATTGTACACCACAGTTTGTAATAGAAAGCAATGGTGATGTATATCCATGCGATTTTTATGTGCTAGATGCGTATCGCTGTGGGAATATAAAAAGAGGACAGTTTGATAAAACTTGTAAAAAACAGATGCAATGCAGAAGTTTTTTGAAAGAAGAAAGAAGAGAATGCACAGAGTGTAGAAATTGTCCGTTTGTAAATATATGTCATAAAAACTGTAAACGTCTAAATATTACATACTATACAAAAGACTATTGTGGATATAAGGATTTTTTTGATGTATGCCAAAGATGAAATGATGATGATTTCTAACAGTTTGTAACTGTGATGCCTGTTTTAGCCAGTACTTATCAAGAGTGCTGGTTTTTTTATTTTGTATTGTGTAAATACGTATTTCATTTAGGGATTTATTTAAATATTTTACGAAAGAAGTATCGCGCGTAGAAATATGGTATAATAATGAAAAATATGGAGGTATTCCTATGTCATTTTTCATTCTCAATATTGGTATACATTTACTTTGTTTTATTGCTAGTTTCTGGGCTTTGTCATCCCTTCGATTTGATCGTTTTTGCGATGTGTAAGAAAACCAGCAAAGGTACAATGCCTGTTATTGCTTTTTTATCTTTGGCTTTGGGATATCTAGTGGCACAGTTTTTATTAGCACTTTCTGTATATAATGGTTTATAAAATGAAAAGATTTCAAAAAATATTGCGTAGTATAGGAATACGACAACGTATGCAGTTTGGCTTTCTGCTGCTTCCATTATTGATGATGCTGATCGTTTTTTTTTGTTTATTATCAAATGAGTTCAGATATGATACTGAGAAAAAAATGCGAAAGATTTATCACAGTCACTGGAAATTGCACAAGCAGCCTTATATCATAAAACATCACAGATGGAACAGACGATGCAAGATGTTTTACAGGAAGAAATTTTGTATGATTGTTTAGTTGCACAGGAACCTATGAGTAGGGAAGATATAAAGGAACTGGAAAGAAAACATTCCGCTCTTTTGGAAAGAAATGCATTTTCTTTCTTTGATGAACAGAAACGTCTTTTTATATCAGGATGGGAAATACTATGCAGAAGATTTACATGATGAGGAAAAGTTCATTGGAGCTTTGATACAGAGCATAAACAGATTTCTTTAAGCAGTGCGTTAAAAAGAAATGGGAAAGTTTTAGGGTATATTTGTATAGGATACAATGAAGATGTTTTTCATAATATGTTTCAAAAAGAAGAGAAAAATGAAGAGCGCTTGCTGTTTCTATGTGATGAACAGGGCAATTATCTATTAGGGATGATGCCATGCGAAACTATAACTTTTCTTCTAATAAAGATAAAATCAAGCTGGATAATACAATGTATTACCAAAAACAGTTGAAAGCGAAAGATTTCAACTGGAATCTTGTGGCACTGGCGCAGGAAGAGTATGTAATGAAAGATGTGCAAAGTTTTCGCAATATGCTGTTTTTAAATGTACTGGTCGTTATTCTTGTGGAAAGTATTTTTTCAATGATGATTTATAAAAGTATTTATGATCCTACTCATAATCTTCTAGTATCTATGAGAAAAGCTAAAGAAAGTAATTTTAGGCATGGATTTGTTGAAGATCATGGAAATGATGAACTGCATGAATTGAGTGAGAACTTTAATGAATTGCTTGTAAAAAGCAGATGATTTACTGGAAAAAGTAAAAAAGTGAACAGGAGCAGACAAGACAGACGCAAACCAGCTTCTGCAGGCTCAAATTAATCCACATTTTCTGTTTAATACGTTAAATACATTGCGATATCTGGCAATTTTAAAATGAAGATGCACCGGTAAGTGAGGGAATCAGTGCTTTATCACGCCTGCTTAGAAATACAATTGTGGATAAACAGGAATATGTTAGTATTGCGGAAGAAATTCATAATGTGCAGGATTATATCGTTATACAGAAACTGCGTTATGGGGATTTGTTTGAGACGGAGTATATTGTAGACAAGGGTGTAGAAGATTATCGTATTTTGAAGTTTTTTTGTTACAGCCGATTGTGGAAAATAGTATTTTACATGCTTTTCGTGAGGATGGGCTGCATCAAAAACTTACGCTTCGTATATATAAAAAAGAAAACTGTCTGATGGTTGTTATTGGGGATAACGGGAAAGGTTTTTCAATAGAAAAGCAAATGGAAAAACGTTCTCGATTAAGCAATATTGGAATAAAGAATATACAGGAGCGTATATCTTTGATGTATGGGAAGCCATATGATATGAAAATTGAAAGTGAAGAAGGAAAAGGAACGATGGTTACTTTGTGTCTTCCTTTAAAAAAGGGGTTGATGAAGATGTATAAAGTTTTGATTGTTGATGATGAGCGTCTGATTCGTATGACGCTGCAAAATATGCTGGATTGGAAAGAACTTAACTGTGATGTTGTAGCGGCTGTAAAAGATGGTATAGAAGCTTATGGGGTATTCCAGAAAGTACATCCGGATTTGATCATTACAGATTTAAAAATGCCGCAGATGGATGGTATTGAATTGATACGGAAAGTAAAAGAAGAAAGAGCAGATACACAAATTATTGCCTTAAGCAATTATTCTGATTTTGAACTTGTAAGAGATGCAATGAAGGCAGGAGCAGCAGATTATTTATTAAAAGTCACTTTGGATAAGGAACAGTTAGAGAAAGCAGTAAGACAGCGACTTGTACATTGTGAATCTGCGCAGGAAAAAAGAGGATAGTGAAGAGATTAAATGGTTAAATCATATTAAACAAACTTTTTATTGCTTATTAAGAATCAGGAAAAAATAGAAAAAGAAGATGCCTATTTGGAGTCAGCTTTTGTTCAGCCGTATAAAAAAAGAATATCAGGTAGCCTATCTGCATGTAGATAATATTCATTTATTTTATGAAGAAAAATATGAGGAACATGAAAAACTGGAAAAATTTTATATGATCAAATGCGAGACAGTGTTCCACTTGATATCGAATTTAGAAGTTTTTTTTGAATCACCACACTGCGATCATTTTACTGCAGGGAGGACAAAAGCAGCGAATGGCAAATATCTGTCATACGATGATTCGAAATATACAGCAGTATTTAAATGTTCAGATATCCTTTGTGTTATCTAATGTGATGGAGGATATAAAAGATTTTTATCAGTGCTGTGGGGATGTGTTTGCGGCATCTAGAAATCATTTTTACCGAGGAAGTGGAACCTTGATGTTTGTGGAGGAAAAAGAAGAATATGTGGATTTGGATGTAGCACATATGTCATGGCATAAAAGATATTATGGAAGCTATGAGCACAAGAGATTTTCAAAAGGCAGAGAAAATGCTGGAAGAGTCCTTTAATATGATGGAAAAAGAGTGCATAGAACCTTATCAGGTTATTGAATATTACATCTTTATTTTGCATAACATTGAAGGAAATGAAATGGTAAAAGGACATAAGAATATGTATTCGCTGGATACGATTGTAATGAATCTGCGTCATTGTGATACATTTTCTAAACTAAAGGAAGTTTTAATGGAAGGTTTTGTGCTGGTAGAAGAATGGCTGAAAGATGAAAACTTTAACCGTTATCGTCAGGAAGTTGTAGATGTCATGAATTATTTAGATGAAAACTATCAGGAAAAATTATCTTTAAAAAGAAATTGCAGAGCATTTTTTCTATGAGTGAAAGCAGTTTGTCGCATTTGTTTAAGAATGAAACAGGAATGAATTTAAAGTCTTATATTAATGAGAAGCGTATGAAAAAAAGCATTGAACTGTTATCTAATGAATCTTTTTAAAATAAAAGATAAACAGGCACAGATAGGAATGGAAGATCAGTTATATTTTAATCGTGTATTTAAAAAGTATTATGACTTGTCTCCTAGCGATTATCGAAAAAAACTGCAGGAAGAAAGGAATGAAAATCTGGATGAGGTCATAGAATGAAATAAAGGGTGTGAAAGATTGAAGGAAATCAGTAAAGGAATTCTTGTTGTATTGATCATTGTGCTTGTTTTTTATGCTTTGGGTACATAGTGGAGAAGACTATCTTTTCTGGAAAGAAAATGGGAACTATCAAAGGGAAGAAATACAGAAGGTACATGTTACACGTGCAGATGGAAAAGATCTATGTCTGGATATCGAATCATATTTGGAAGGAGTTATTTCCTCGGAAATGTCACCAGCATTTGAAATGGAGGCATTGAAAGCACAATGTGTAGCTGCGAGAACCTTTGTTGTACAGCGAGGGTATGAAGTAGATGATACAACCAATACACAGGTATATCGTGATGACAAGCAGTTAAAAGACATCTGGAAAGATAATTACGATGTATATCATAAAAAGATACAGCAGGCAGTTCAGGAAACAACAGGAGAAATTCTTACATATCAGGGAAAACCAATTTCCGCTTTGTTTTTAGCAGTTCTTGTGGAAAAACAGCGAATGCACAGGAATATTGGGGAATAAAGTGCCTTATCTTGTTAGTGTTGATTCTTTCCTGGGATAAACAAAGCGAAGAATATGAAAAAAGCATAACGATGAGCAAACAGGAATTTTCAACAGCATTGGGATTTCAAAATACAGTTCATGAAATTGAAGAGCCGATAAGATATGACAGTGGATATGTAAAAGAAATTCGTATAGATCGTATTGTATTTACAGGCAGAGAAGTAAGGGAAAAACTGAATCTTCGCTCTTCCTGTTTTACGATTAAAGAGAGTAAGGATAATGTTGTGATAACGACGAAAGGATATGGACATGGTGTTGGTATGTCACAGATAGGGGCACAGGCTATGGCAGAGAAAGGAAAGAGTTATAAGCAGATTCTTTTCGCATTATTATCCTAAGACAAAGATTGAAAAACTTGGTGTATAAAGGTCTTTGAGAAGGGCATACTCATCACTAGAGGTGATGAAATGTATAGTTATGTAAAGGAAAGAAAACTATCGAAGAAAAAATTATTGATTTTCTCTTTCTTGTTTGTTGATAGCTGGATGTGGACTTATTTCTTATCGTTTTTATCATCAGCAGCAAAACAAGAAAGACAGTGCGGTTTTTTCAGGAAGAAACACTCCCTGTATTAGCATTGCCGGATGCACAGCAAAAGTGTAAAACCATTTTCTGTAGATGCACAGGTCGTTCTTGATTATTATGATGGTAAAGAAAGTGAAATAAACAACATTACACAGTTTGAAGGTGTTTATCGTGGAAATCAGGGGATTGATTATGCATTGAATGATCAGGTTTTTGAGGTGCAGGCAGTTTTTTCTGGAGAAGTCAGCGATGTGCGAAATGATGAACTGTTTGGAAATACAGTTGTCATACAAAGCGGAGATTTAATTATAACCTATCAAAGTCTAGATGCCATACAGGTAAAAAAAAGGTGAACATATTGAGCAGAAACAGACGATAGGAACAGCTGGTAAAAATATTTACAATAAAGATTTAGGAAATCATGTACATATCGTTACACAGGTAAATGGAAAACTGGTAGAATCCTGAAACGATATATGATAAAACACTGGAAGAATTGAAATAGTACCTGTTATACGGGTACTGTTTTTATGAAAATAAGCAATTCTTAACACTATATGAAGATTCATGAATTAAGCTTTTTAATTCATAATTTTGTGTTATAATGTTTAATGCCCGTAGAATGGAGGAATGTAAATGATGTTTTCAAAAAGAAGTAGGAATCGACTTAGGAACAGCCAATTTATTAATGTATGTAAAGGCGAAGGTGTCGTTATTGACGAACCTAGCGTTGTAGCAATAGATGCAGAAACTAAAAAATGTTTAGCAGCCGGACAGGATGCCAAAGATATGCTTGGTAGAACACCGGGGAAGAGTATTAGCAATTCGTCCATTAAAAGATGGAGTTATTGCGGATTTTGAAGTAACAGAAATTATGTTGAATTTCTTCTTTAAAAGCTGGCAATCAAAGGAATGTTTAAACGTCCTACGATTTTGATTTGCTGCCCAAGCAATATTACAAGTGTAGAAAGAAATGCAATTCGTGATGCAGCATATCGTGCAGGTGCTAAAAAGTATATATTGAAGAAGAACCAAAAAGTAGCTGCGGTTGGAGCTGGGTTAGATATTGGAAAACCTAGTGGATGCATGGTACTTGATATTGGTGGAGGTACAACAGATGTTGCGGTTATCTCTTTAGGGGAAATCGTATCTAGTACATCTTTAAAAGTAGCTGGTGATACGTTTGATCGCGATATTATTAAATTTGTTAAAGAAAATAAAAAATTGCTGATTGGTGATCGTACAGCAGAAGAAGTTAAAAAACGTATTGGTACTGCTTGGAAAAGCAGTCTTCATGAAACAATGGAAGTTAGTGGACGTGATCTTGTCAGCGGACTTCCAACAACGATTACCTTAAACAGTGATGAAATTGCAGGAAGTATGGAAGAAAGTTTACAGGATGTTGTACGTGCCTGCAGAACGGTATTGGAACAGACACCACCAGAACTTGCTAGTGATATCGTTACAAGAGGTATTGTGTTAACAGGTGGAGGTGCCTTGTTGCATGGTATTGATGAACTTCTTAGAAATGAACTGCACATTCCTGTGTATGTTGCGGAAAATGCGCTTCGCTGTGTTGCGGAAGGAACAGGTATCCTGTTAGAAAACTTACATTTGGTACGTTAAGTAAAATTCGCATGTAAAGCGAGGTGTATATATGAATTATCTCATGTATTTGCTGATTCCTTTGGTTTTATCAGCATTGCTTACACCGATATTGAAAGTCGTGGCGACACGGCTTGAAATTTATGCAGTAGAAAATGAAAGAACGGTACATTGCGGAAAGATTGCCCGTATTGGAGGCGTTGCGATTTACGTATCTTTTATTATCTGCATGGCGGTGTTTATGAAAACCGATATGACGATTAATGGGATTCTTTTAGGTGGGACAATTATGTTTCTTGGCGGATTGATAGATGATATGGTGGATCTTAAACCAAGAAATAAATTACTATTTGAAATAGCGGCGGCAATTATGTTGATGGTTGTTGGAAAAGTAAGCTTAGATGTTATTCGTCTGCCTTTTGGTATTCAAATTGATATGGGACTTATCTCTGTGCTGGTAACGCTTATTTGGATTATAGGTATTACCAATGCGGTTAATCTGATTGATGGATTAGATGGTCTTGCAGGTGGTATATCTACTATTATTTTAATTATCATTGCTTGTTTATCGGTTGTGGATAACAGGTGGGACATCCATACTATGGCTTTGATTTAGCAGGAGCTACTTTAGGTTTTTCTAATATATAACTGGCATCCGGCAAAGTATCTTTATGGGGATTGCGGTGCCTTGTTTTTAGGATTTATTATTTCCGCAATTTCTTTACTAGGTTTTAAAAGTTCAACGATCATGACACTGGCACTTCCTATTTTGATATTGGCAGTACCAATTATTGATACACTAGGAGCTATTTTAAGAAGAAAATTAAGTGGGCATAAGTTTTCAGAAGCAGATAAAAAGCATGTACATCATTTGCTTATGCAAAGATTTGGACAAAGAAATACGGTTATCATTTTGTATATTGTGACAGCTTTATTTGGATTGACTGCATACATATATATCGTAAATAAAACCGCTGGTTTTATTGTTTTGTTTATTATTGCGTTTATTGTAGAGGTTTTATTGAAACAAGTGGAATGATTTCTAAAAAGTTTCATCCTCTAATTTCTATATGGAATCTTTGTAAGAAAAAATAACACAAGTTAAACAAAAAAATGTCAAAAGAAAAGAAAGAAGGTATCGAATAAGATGCCTTTTTTATGAGATTATGTTAGAATATATTTCGTATAAAGGCATAAGGAGATGAATGTATGAAACCTTCAGAAATGGATATTCTGGAAATCATATCAGATGCAGGGCAGGCAAAAGAATTTTTTATATTGAAGCAATTCAGGAAGCTAAAAGCAGCAATTATGAAGGATGTAATGAACTCATACGCAAAGGGAATGAATTATATGCGAAAGCACATCGTGTACATCAGCAGCTCGTATCTGAGGAGGCAAGTGGAAATGAGGTAGTAATAACTTTATTATTAAGTCATGCACAGAATATACTTGCAAGTGCAGACAGCTTTAAGGTTTTATGCGATGAATTTATTGACTTATATCGAAGAGTAGATGAAATAAGTAAAAAATAAAAAAAGGGATTGTGGTATTAAGAGAAATTCTCCTACTATATCACAATCCCTTTTATCTACTTGTTTATAAATTCCATTAATGCTTCATAATGCTTTTTCGCATCATTATATCCTTCTTCATATAGTGCTTTTAATTTCGTTATATCTTTTTCTAAACGCCCAATTTCTACAGGTTTGCTTGGACGGATGACAAAGACACTGCCCTCTTTTTCCATAACACCGATTTCATCTAATGTGCGATTATAAAGAATATGGCGTTCTTCCATTGCTTTTACAAACTTTGGATACTTTTTGTATGCTTTACGTATAATTGGAAGCATATTGTTTTTTCCTTTGCGATAATCAATAGCACGAGTCAATATGATAATATTCTTTTTATATCCCATATTTTGAAATTGTTTTACAGGGATAGAATCACAAACACCGCCATCTAAGTATTTCTTACCGTTGATTTCCACAATTTTAGAAAGAAGCGGTAAAAGAAGCAGAAGCACGAATATTAATGGTATCATTATGCATATTGATACATGGAAGATATTCTGCTTTACCTGTTTCAAGATTGCTGACAACAGCATACATTTTAATTCCGCTTTGATGAAAAGCGTCATAATCAAATAAATCTAGTTTATTAGGGATTTGATTATAAACAAAATCTGCACCAAATAAATCTCCTGTTTTTATTAAAGACTGCAGGCTCATATAGCGTTTATCTTTTAAATACTGTGTACCCGTACGAAAAGCTCGTCCTCTTTGATGAGAAATATAGCTGGCTGCATGGCATGCACCAGCACTAACACCAATAACCCCATCTGCATATATATCATGATCTAGAAAGAAATCAAGAACACCTGCGGTATATAAACCACGCATTCCTCCTCCTTCTAATACAAGTCCTAATTTATCCATTTGTTTCACTTCCTTTGTGAGTAATTATAGCACAAAATGAAACAAGAATTATGTTTGAAATCCTATAATTTCTTTACATTATTGTTAAGTTTTATACTGGGATTATATCATTTAAGGATATATGCTTGATTATATAAAATGATTTCTTTGATATATATTTGTAAATGTATAAGGAAAGTGATAAAATATGCATATAGAAAACATGCGTAAATGTAGAAAGGGGAAATTCTTATGAAGTTAATACTTTGCGATCATGTCAAATGATGATAGTCCTGCTGTATCAAGTGCATTGACAAAAGAAAACTATCAGGTAACAAGACTTGCGACTACTGGAGGATTTTTTACGAGCAGGAAATACAACATTAATTGTTGGTACAGATGATGATAAAGTAGAACGCGCAATTGAAGTGATTGGTGAATATAGTAGAAGACGTACAGAAGTAGTACCAAGCACGGCATCTTATGATATTGGAAGATACGCATCTTTTCCAGTAGAAGTACAGGTTGGCGGAGCTACGATCTTTGTACTTGATGTAGAAAAATTTGTAAAACTATAATCTGTAAAAAGAAAAGGTTCGAGGAAATCGAACCTTTTATCAGTTAGAACCATTCAAATAAAAACATAGGCGTATAGGCATCTACCATATAGCGAGGAATTTCATAGGGGGCATCACTTCTTTTCGCATTTCGATAATTTGCATAAGAAAAAAAAGAGAAACCTTTTGGCTTTTTTAAAGCTTCCTGTACCTTATCATTGTATTTTCCATAAGGGTATGCCATATATTTGGTATTGGATGTATCGGCAGCTTTTTGAATATCTTTTTCTAATTCTTGTTTAGAATATACATTGATCGTATAGTCATTATTTATTTTTCTATGAATATTATAGAAGTGAGAATAAAATTTTAAAGTATCATTATCGTTTATAAGGTATGCAGGGATGAATTGTTTTGATGGAGGAGAATATGGCTTTTCCTTATTTGAAATATTATGTCCGATCATGAAAACAGAAGCTTGATAACCATATTTTTCAAGGATAGGCTGTGCAATCTTTAAAGTAGAATAATATCCATCATCAAAGGTAAGAACAACCGTTTTATTATCGTATTCTTTTTCACCTTTATACCATGCATAAAAATCATCTAATGAAATTGTTTTATATCCATGATCATGTAAGTATTTCATATGTTTTTCAAATGTAGAAATACTGGTTGTCCAAGGATCAAAACGATAGTTTTCCTTTTTATGTTCATCACTTGCCAAATGATGATATCCAAGAACAGGGATGGAATCTGTATTTGATGTTCTAGGTGTTTCTTTTCTTAAATAAAGTGTTCTAAGAAACATATAAAACAAAAACAAGAATTCCGATTAAGATTTTATAACGTTTTTTCATATGTTGTTTCCTTTCTAAAACATACCTATTTTATCATAAAACAGACATAGGGAAAACTTGTAAAGAGAAAAGGAATGAAATACAATAGAAGTAATAGAAAAGAGGAAGTAATATGAAAACGATCATAGAAAATGTAAGATTTTTTTCAAGATGGTACTATGGTGTTTGGAGATTTGTATTTAGAAAATGGTTATGTAGAGCGCATTGATTATAAAACACCAAGAGGACTGTCTGACTTGGCAATCCCAGATTTATTGATATTCATACACATGGATTTCATATGATATCTTGTGAAGAAACAGACCCAAAAATGTTACAGGAGTTATCTTTAGAATATGTAAAAGAGGGACAACTTCCTTTTGTCGACATTACGTTGTAAAAAGCTTGAACGATTATGCGAAACAGCTGGATATTTATAAGGAAGCATTTAAAGATTTTCGCGGAGGTGCCCGCTATTTAGGAGCACATTTAGAAGGACCGTATCTTTCGGATAATATGATTATGAGCGAACATGGGGAAAAGACACAGGAAATTGACTTGGCAGAGCTGGAAAAGTTTTTGTGAAGTATCATGAGGATATAAAATTATGACGATTGCCCCAGAGTTAAAATATGCGATGGAAGCAATCCATATGCTTCATATGTATGGAATCATTGTATCTCTAGGTCATACCAATGCTTCTTATGCATGTAAAGAGGCACTGGGAAAATGGTGCAACGCATGTTACACATTTATGTAATCGTATGCCAGAAATCAATCATAAACAAAGCACGATGATGGATGCCATTTTCACATCAAATTGTCTTTGTGAACTGATTTTTGATGGCACGCATATAAAAGATGCAATGGTAGAGTGGCTTATGCCTCTTCTTGAAGTAAACGCATCTTGGCAGTTAGTGGAAGTGGACGTTATGCAGGATGGAAATATCCAAATGGTTTAACTTTGCATGATCATGAAGTTTTGAAAGATAAATGCGTATATAAAGATGGAATTTTATATGAAAGTACGATAGATATGCTAGATGCATTCCGCTATCTTTATGATAAATTTCCTTTACAGGAATGTATTGAGATGTGTGGAGGCAGCGTAGCTAAAGAGTTCAAGTGCTATACACAGACCATAGGATTAGGAAAGAAAGTGGATTTGGTTGTATTAAGTCATGATTTAAAATTCGTGATGTCATTATGGATGGAAGAAGTGTGTTATAGGAAAGGGAATATATATGATAAGAGAAGAAACCTTTTATTACCTTTCTCTTATATCCTACTATAATGTAAAAAAAGTAGGTACTTCACTTAGTAAGTTATGTCAAATGATAGTAAAGGATGAAGAAGTGTTGCGTCAGGCAGAAGAGATAGATGATGCGAAAGGAAATCTTGAAATGATCAAACGCATACCACTAGAAAATTATAGAAGCATGTATCTTGTTTCCTGTTTTGATGATAATAAAAACAGTGGTGTTGTCTATGATATATATGAAAATGAAGAAGCACTATTTGTTGCTTTTCGTGGAAGTGAAATATTAGATGAACAATATCATACAACAGGATGGCAGGACTGGATGGATAACTTTGAGATGTTTCTAGATGGTCCTACATGGCAGCAGCTATTATCACTTCATCAGCTAGAAAAAGAATCTCTTCATAAGCCTTTTTTATTTATGCGGACATTCCAAAGGAGGAAATATTGCCTTATATTGTGCTTTGTGTATGAAAGAAGAAAATCTGGATAAATTAGCAGGAGTATATGCGTTTAATGCGCCAGGTATTACAAAAGTATTCTTGAGGTATATGAAGACAGAGCGAAGAATCCTTCTTTTTTAGAAAAGCTGCATATTTTGAAAATGAAAATGACTGTATTTCTTCTTTTTTGAACATTTAAAAGAACCGATTCTATTAAAATCTTCCTTGCCTTGTAGAAATATAGAAGAATTGTATAGAAGTCATCAGTTATATACATTAAACTTTGTGAATAATGGATATGTGATTGCGGAAAAGAAAAGTGCTGTACCTGTATTGATGTATCATTTTATCAATGATTTTTTTGTCAATCAGAAAAAAAGAGAAATTAAAACAATGGTACATCGAATGGAAGATTATTTCCAAAGTGATTTATCTATAACAGAGTTATACAAAGTCTTTTTATCATATAAGTCAATATACTTCTTTATTTGAGGGAATTCCTTATGAGAAGATGAAAACAATTACCTTCCAGGAATTAATGGAACATAGAAAAAGTAAGATTTTTTTCTTCGCAATATGAATATCGCATTAATGAATCGAAAAGAATTGATGAATGAACTGGATATGAAAGAAATTACACAAGGATTATTGCATAATTACGAATTGCTTTATAAAGAAACAACAGCAAATCTGCAGGAAAAACTGAATGATAATAACCAAAAAATCACGCAGGCGATACGCTCGATTTTAAATAGAAAAGAGGAAGAGCGATATTTTATGATGGGCAAACATGTTGGTTTTACCACATGGAAAATGGAAGATCTGGATAAGGCTCATGCATTGTGGAATGATATAGACTGGGTAATGGCTATCAATGATAAAAAAGAAATTGCGGAGTATGTAAATGAGGAAATCGAAGCTTATCAAAAACATCAGTTACAATACTTTCCTCTTTATATACAGGAAAAGAATATTTTTATTGGATGCTGTGGAATCCATGTAGATGATAATGGTAAGTGCTTATTAGGAGTCTATATAAAGAAAGAGTATCGTGGCAAAGGGTATGGAAAAAAGAAGCATTAGAGGCAATTGATGTATGCTGTATCCGTTTTCTCTATGAAAAAATATTTGCGATGAATCCACAAGAAGATGCATCCTATCAGCATCTACTTGTGAATTTAGGATTTGTCATGTAAAGAAGAAAATAAAAATATCTTTGTATATGAACTTATTTCTTAAAATTATATTTATAAGATTCTGTATATTATTAAATCCATAGGATTTTGAAATCAGAATCTTTTTTTTGTATTTTTTTCATGATAATTTTCTAGTTTTTTTGTATTTTTACCTATTGGTTTCGTATATGTATAGTGAAAAGGATAAAGTGTATCCAAACATGCTTTCCATATATCACGATATCGGTATAGACAAACAATATTCTTATTTTATAATGAAGATGGATATCTCTTATCTTTCCTTCATCAATATTATATCCGATCAAGAAGTATCAAAAGAGGAGCTGATGAAGATGGGAAAACAGGATATCGCACTAAAATCTTATTTCAAAAATAATGATCGCTTTGCGGATTTAATTAACACAGGCATATACAATGGTATACAGGTTGTTAAACCTGATGATTTGGAAGAACTGGATACGGATTCATCGCTGTATATCCATACGCAGGGGATGAAGATCCCCCTTGCAAGAGTAAGAGATGTTATCCGAAAATCTGCAGGAGATTGTGAATATGTGATTTATGGGGTTGAAAATCAATCCAGTATCCACTATGCAATGCCTTTGCGTGTGATGATGTATGATACTTTGACCTATGAAGCAGAATGCAGACAGTTTGTAAATGCGGGAAGAAACAGGAAAGACAGTGAATATCTTTCTAAAATGCGAAAAAAGGATCGTATTCATCCAGTATTCACACTAGTCATATATTATGGAGAAGCACCATGGGATGGGGCAAGAAGTTTGAAAGACATGATGGTGGATATGCCGAAATGGATGGAAAAAAGATTCAATGACTATCCTATGAAGCTGCTGGAAATAGGAACCTGCACAAATACATTTCAAAATCAGGATATCTTCAATTTCATAAAGATCATACAGCTTTTATACAGTGACAAAGTAGAAGAACTGCAAAGGTATTATGCGAATATAAAAGTAGGAAGAGATACAGCAGAACTGGTAGGAACGATAACGGAAAATGAAGAAATATTAAACTATGTAAAAGAACATAAAGATGAGGAGAAAATCAACATGTGCGAAGCAACGAAGAGATGGGAACAAAGATGGACACGAAAAATTACAGATGGATTCATCAATATGATGGGAGTAAGAAAAGAAGGAGAAGAAAAATCTTGCCCCTGAAGAGGCTATTAAAAGATTAAAAGTGAAGGCGAAAAAAAAGGCATAGCGAAAGAGAAAATAGAAATAGCACAGAAAATGAAAAAGGAAGGCTGCAGCAAAGAACTTATAGAAAAAGTTACAGGTATCCTTCTTTAAAATATAGAGAAGAGAATAAAAAGTTTTCTTTGAGAAAGATTAATGAAAATAATATAAATGATAGAGAAAGAAGATACATATAAGTAAAGGTGTCTTCTTTTTTTGGTTTTTAAGCAATTGGAAGGAAAAACTCTATCATTACTTTTTTTCTGTATAGTGCTATAATATACAGGTATGTAAAAATTAAGGGGATGTTTGTATGAGTAGACGTTATGAGATGGACATGTGTCATGGTCCTTTGTTTAAGAAACTTATTGTTTTTGCCTTGCCTTTGATGTTATCTGGGATATTGCAGCTGCTGTTTAATGCGGCGGATATTATCGTAGTAGGAAGATTTAGTGGGAGTGAGGCTTTGGCGGCAGTAGGTTCTACCAGCTCATTGATCAATTTGCTGGTAAACTTATTTATAGGAATTTCGATTGGTGCGGAAATGTTTTAATGGCTCGCTATATTGGGGCACAGGATTATAAAAATGCAAGGGAAACCTTGCATACGGCGGTATGTATTTCTTTTGTATGGTGGTATTTTAATGATTTTTGTAGGTGTTCTACTTGCCAGACCTTTGTTGGAAATGATGGGAACACCTGCAGATGTTATTAATTTATCAGTGTTGTATATGCGTATTTATTTTATAGGAATGCCTGCCTTTATTTTATATGATTTTGGGGCAGCGATGCTTCGAGCAGTTGGTGATACAAAAAAGACCTTTGTATTTTCTAACAATTGCAGGATGTGTAAATGTGATTTTTAATTTGTTTTTTGTCATTGTTTTACATATGGGGGTTGCAGGTGTTGCTTTGGCTACGATCATAGCACAGGGGATATCTGCTGTTTTGATTATTTTGTGTCTTGTTCGCTCAGAAGGAGTGTTACAGTTATCAAGAAGTGAGATAAAGCTACATAAAGATAAAGTGAAACAAATGTTAAGAATTGGACTTCCTGCAGGATTACAGGGAATTATTTTTAGTATATCAAATGTATTGATACAATCCTCTATAAACTCTTTTTGATCATTGGTCATGGCAGGAAATACAGCCGCCAGCAATATTGAGGGTTTCTGTCTATACTTCTATGAATGCTATTTATCAGACATCTTTAAGTTTTACAAGTCAGAATATGGGTGCTAGACAATATAAACGTGTAGATAGGATTCTTTTTGAATGTGTAGGTATCGTTAGTGTGGTTGGTCTTGTACTGGGACTAGGTGCATTTTTACTTGGACATCCGCTGTTAAGTATTTATACATCAAGTGAAGAGGTTATTTCCTATGGTATCGCCAGATTGGGGGTTGTTAGTGCATCATATTTCTTATGTGGAATCATGGATACACTGGTTGGTTCTTTAAGAGGAATCGGTTATTCTTTGATGCCGATGTTTGTATCTTTAACAGGTGCCTGCTTATTTCGTATCATTTGGATTTATACAGTATTTCAAGTTTTCCATACACAGTTCTCACTGTATATTTCCTACCCTATATCCTCGGATCTTAACATTGCTTGCCCATTTGATATGTTATGTAATCGTGCGTAAAAAGCATTTAGAAAAAGGGAAATGCAGGTACAGAATGCATAAAAAGTACGAATATGTTCTATGTTAATACATGTGGAATTCTGTTATAATGTTGAAAGTTAGGAGGCATGCTCATGAAAGATGGATATTTAACTTGTGCCTGTGCATCTTTTCCGGTTGCGCTAGCAGATGTAAATCATAATAAAAATGAAATATTGAAAAATTATAGAAGAAGTTTCAAAGACAGATACGAGATTGCTGGTGTTTCCAGAACTTTGTTTAAGTGGCTACAGTATTGAAGACTTGTTTCAGCAGCAGCTTGTATTGGATACATGTAAAAGTGCATTGAAAGAAATTGTTGAAGAGAGTAAAAAATATGATCTTGTAATGGTAATAGGAATGCCTTTGCAGGTAAAAAAACAGTCTATATAATGTTGCCGCAGTTATCCAAAAGGGAAAAGTGCTGGCATTTGTTCCTAAAACTTGTATTCCTACATATCAGGAATTTTATGAAGGACGTCGTTTTATGCCTGCACCAAAAGAAAATCAATCGATTGACTTTTATGGAAAAAAGTGCCTTTTGGTACAAAATGTGTATTCTCTTGTGAAGAAAACTCTTACTTTACTTTTGGAGTTGAGATTTGTGAAGATTTATGGATTCCAAATTCACCAAGTATTTCACTGGCATTGAATGGGGCAAATATTATTTGTAATCCTTCCGCCAGCAATGAAATTACTACAAAAGCAGATTATCGAAAAATTTAGTTTCCATGCAGTCTGCCAAATTAATGTGTGCGTATTTATACAGCAGTGCAGGCAATGGAGAAAGTTCTACTGATATTGTATACAGCGGGCATCATATCGTATGTGAAAATGGTACGGTATTAAAAGAGAGCAGAAAATATGAACCAGAAATCATATATGCCGATATTGATGTAATGAAACTTTCTTCTGAAAGAAGAAAAATGACGACATTTGAAAGTGCCTATGATTATGAGGTAATCTCATTTCAAAGTACACCTGTTGATATTCACTTAACAAGATTCTATGATCCACATCCATTTGTGCCAAGTGAAGAAAGTGCACGAGAACAGCGATGTGAAGAAATTTTTGCGATTCAGACACAAGCGTTGATGCAGCGATTACGTGCTACCAATATTCAGAAAGTGACGATTGGAATTTCTGGTGGATTGGATTCTACCTTGGCATTGCTTGTAACGGTACGAGCATTTGAAAAACTGCAACTTCCATTAGAAAATATCTATGCGATTACGATGCCATGTTTTGGAACGACAAGCCGTACAAAAATAATGCGACAGGACTTATGGAAGAGCTTGGTGTTACAAGCGTAACGATTAATATCAAAGAATCCGTACTTGTACAGTTTAAAGATTTAAAACAGGATATTAATAATCATGATGTTACCTATGAAAATGTACAGGCAAGAACACGTACAGAAATCTTAATGAACAAGGCAAATCAAATTGGAGGTCTTGTCATTGGAACAGGAGATTTATCAGAAGTAGCTCTTGGCTGGTCTACGTATAATGGAGATCATATGTCTATGTATGCTGTTAATGTATCTGTACCAAAAACATTGATACGTTATCTTGTAGAATATGTAGCACATTTGCATGCAGGAACAAGATTAGAAGAAATCTTGATGGATGTTTTGGATACACCAGTTTCTCCAGAATTACTGCCACAGGAAAATGATCAAATCGTACAGAAGACAGAAGATATTGTAGGTCCATATGAACTGCATGATTTCTTCTTATACCATGTTGTTCGATTTGGAGATCATCCAAAAAATTACTGCGTAAAACAAAACTTGCGTTTAAAGATAAATACAGTGATGAAATCATAAAAAAATGGATGCGTAAATTTTACTGGCGCTTCTTTACACAGCAGTTTAAAAAGAAGCTGTATTCCAGATGGGCCAAAGGTTGGAAGTGTTTCTTTATCTCCAAGAGGAGATTGGCGTATGCCAAGTGATGCAAATGTATCAATGTGGATAAAAGAAATTGATGAATTGTAAAAGAAATAAAGGAGTATACCTTGTGACGTATTTAAAAAGGTATACTCCTTTTGCATAAGAAGTTATTTATTGTCTGTTATATGACTTATTTATATATCTTATTTATGTCTAGTATAAAAATAAGCGTAAGTATCAATTTTCTCAAAAAATATATATGTATTCCAATCTGTTTTTGAAGGTGGTTCATCAAAAGTTATGACAATACCTCCTGTATTATCGAATGCAGAAGGTTTTCCTAATTCATAATAAACTTTATTTTTTCAAAACAAATACTTTTTTTCCAGTCATGAAAGAGATAAGGTAAATAATTATTATTCTCTAATATGGAATAGGAACGTAATATAAAAATAGGTTTGTATACATAATATTGACGTAAATTTCCAAATGTCGGAAAGAAAATAGAAAGTAGAAAGACTACCAAAATAAATAGGGTTTGAAGAAAAGCTTTCTTTTAAAAAAAACAAAGAAGAGTATATAGTAAAACAAAAAGCCAAAGGATTATAAGAATAGTGTATGTAACATACATATATGGAAATTTTAAAATCATTTTATGAACAAGCATAGATATTGATAAGATACAGATAAGAATATATTGTTTTTTGTCTATATGGAGAAATTTATAAAAAGACTTAAAAGAAGTGTAAAAAAGGTAATGAAAACTAATGTCATGAGAAAATTGTAAATTGTAAAAATGCATATACTTCACCTGATACATCGAATGATCGTATAGTTTAATCCTTTCTTTTTATTCATGTTGTTTACAATAGTTGGATGATATTTGATTAGCATATTATAACATATATCAATGAATATTAATGTTTTATTGAAGTGTAAAATAAACTTCATATAGAATTTTTGATTATCTTTTTTATCTTCATGGTCAAACACGGTAATATAAAATTTACCATAAATTTCTAAAAACTTTTAAAGTGTGACATGTGTCATAGAAAACTATGTAAAAATCATATAAGATGTAAATGAATCCATAAGTCACGAAAGGTTTTATATCGTAAAGAGTAGAATTTTATGTGTAAAATAATGAAAGAGAGGTGGAATGTCTATGAGTACGCATAGTGATTTATATGAGTTGATTCAACTGTCAAAAACAAACAGAAAAATAGGATGGATATCAAAAACATAAGAGAATCTATGAATTCGCATATGAAAATACGAATACTGGAAGAAGGTTCTTCTATTTTAACGCCAGATATCGTTGGAAACTATGTGGTATTTGTTTTGACAGGTAAATATTTTCATTATCGAACTTCAAAAGCAGGTAAAAGAAATCTTATTGCTTTGTGTCAGGGACCAGAATGGATTGGGATTGACCATGTACTAGATAAAGAAAATGCAAATATTACAGAAGATTTGGTTTTGGAAAATGTACGGTACTAGATATTGAAAAGGAATACTTCATTGAATGTTTAAAAAGTGATGGAGATTTATCCGTATATATTATTCAAAATTTATTAGGGAAAATGTCTTCTGCTTCTACTCGCGTTGATGTGATGTTATTGAATGATGCGAAAACACAGGTACTTATATGGCTGATTGAATATTGGAACTTTTGTAAAGCGCAAGGGGACGAGTGTGTGATCACATTAAAAATGAATATATTGCGGAAGCAATTGGAATCAGTACAAGAACGCTGTATCGTGTGTTAAAAGACTTAAAACAGAAAAATATCGTATCTATTCGTAAAAATAACATCGTTGTAAATAAAACGCAGATACATCTAATAAAAGAGATGATTGTGAACAAAAAGTTTTAAGAAAGAGAGAACAAAATGAAAGAGAAAAACTTAATGACTGATATTTTTAAATATTCTCTAGGTGGACTAGGGATAACGTTAGTTACAAATTTAGTAATGACCTATTTTAATTTCTTTTTAACAGATATTTTTGGTATTACAACCTTTGCGGTTGCGGGCATTATGCTGGTTTCTAGAATTGTAGATGCAATTACAGATCCTTTGATGGGAATCATTGCCGATCGTACACATTCTCGCTGGGGAAATTTCGTCCATGGTTAATGTTTTTTGCACCGGTTTTAGGAGTCGCAATTTTGTGCTTTTCTATTCGCCACAGATTTCAGAAAGTATGAAAGTTATCTATGCTTATGCAGTGTTTATTTTATATTCCATTATTGTAACGATTGTATCCATTCCTTATTTTGCGCTAGTGCCGGTACTATCAAAAGACGCACATACAAGAACGATTATCATTTCTTGGAAAAGTGTGATGTGTCAGGTAGCCGTTTTATGCATTAGTGTATTTGCACTTCCGATTGTAAATGCATTTGGTGGTGGACAAAAGGATGGGCTTCTTTTGGGGCATTGATCGGAATTGTTTCAACTTTGTTGATCTGGGTAGCGGCAAGTGGTGCAAAAACACATGATGTGTGTATCGATGCTTCCATCAAAAAACAAAGGAAAAACAACAGGAAAAGATATTTCTGTTTTATTTAAAAACAAAACCATTACTACTTCTTATCGTAGCATTTGGATTATCATTTTTAGCAAACACATTACTAAATTCTGCGAATATGTATTATTTCAAATATGTATTACATAAAGAGAACTGGATACCAACGGTTATGTTTTGACAATGAGTGCAAGTATCCTTGCCTCTATGGTTTTACCTAAGCTTGAAGCAAAATTTGGAAAACGTAACTTATTTATGTATACATCTATATTGTGTGCAATTCCTTTATTCATCATTGGTTTTATGCCGACGATGGGGATGGTTGGATTAAGTGTTTTATTGGTTGTATTTGGATTTTTCTATGGTTTGGTAAGTGCATTGCCATGGGCAATGGTTCCTGATTGTATTGATTTTGCACAATGGAAGTATGGGGTACAGCCAAATGGGTTATTTACCGCAACATTTACCTTTATTCAAAAATGTGCAACAGCTATTGGAGGTTTTTTATCAGGAATCTTACTTGGATTTGCTGGATTTATCGCAAATCAGGAACAAAGTGCACAAGCATTGCAGATGATTATAAATTTACGTTTCTTCATACCGGCAGTATTGTTCGTATTAACGATTTTGGCATTGTATTTTTATGAAATTACTCCAAAAAAAAGACTAAGGAAATTGCGGCAGAATTAGAAAAGAGAAACAATAATTAAGAAATTAATAGAATATTTAAAAATAGGAGGCTTTTTATGAATTTATTAAATCAAAAATATTCAAAAGAAGTAAGCGATATTATTAAAAGCAGTGCACAGTATCCTTCTTTAACAAAAGCAGAAGATGGAACTATGTATGTTTGTTATCAGGAATATAAAGATGGACATGACTGCATTGTTGCAGGTGTTTTAAATCAAGAAAAGGATACCTTTAGTGAAGTTGAGAGAATTTCCGGTGAAGGCGAGGCTTTAAAACCTGTATGTGTTTCTAGTGGAAATCAAATTTGGTATGCATGGGGAGAATGTAGAAATCAGGTATGGGAATTTACTATCGAAGCTATGAAAATGGAGTGTATGGTGAAATTCACTGTGCGGAAGAGGGAGAAGCCTTGTTTTATCCATGTCTGTATGCAAAAGATGGAATTGTATATTTGTTATGGAATCGTCAATCCAGCAATGCGGGTGAAATTGTTTTATCAACGATTGATGAAGAAGGTATTCATGATGTACAGGTGGTTTCCACTTCAAAAAGAAACGTATCGTCCAAGTATTTGTATCACAGAAGATCATACAATCTATGTGGCATATGATTCTTTTAACGGAACAACTTACGATGTGATTGTAAGAGCATGTAAAGATCAAGTTTGGACAGAGGAAAAAGTAGTAAATACTTCAAAAACAGCATGGGCAACACAGCCATTACTGGCATCTTTAAAGGATAAAGCTCTTGTATGCTGGTATGATTTCAATCATGGTTCTGATTTCTCTTATCATAGTGCAGTCGTATTTGAAAAAGATGGAAAAGCAAATGTAGAAGAATCTTGCTGTTTTGCCAGAGGTATTGACTGGTATGAAGATATTGCGATTTCATCAAATGCTAAAGGAGAAGTAGCTTTTTCTTATTCATGGGGAAAAACAAAACTGCATGCAAGACACTATGATTATGAAAATAAATGGTCTGATCCGGTTGTATTTACGTATGATGAAAATAGTTTTGCCTCAAACCAGAGAGTTCTTATCGACGAGGATGGTACGATTCACTTGGCATGGCAATATGGAAACCAAAATGGACATAAACCTATTCGAAATGCGAAAGTTGTGTATACATGGCTAAACAAAGATGAATATGATTCTTATGTTGACTTGGAAGCAGAAAAAGTAAGTGACCCTTTTACACGTCCAATCGAAGCTAATAAAACATTAGATCGCATAGATGATGAAGAAGTAAAAACATGGATCAAAAAAAAATGGATATGCTGGCAAATTCCCAGTGTATGGAGACATTCATGGACAAAGTGGTATGAGTGATGGTGTTGGAGAAATCGATCAGTATTTTAATTCCGCCAAAGTATGGGGAAAATTGGACTTCACAGCTTTAACGGATCATGATTGTTATCCAGACTGGTTAAGTCAATCAGAATGGGAATGGATTCGTACGACTTCTCAATTATTTAACGTGGAAAATAAAATGGCTACGCTTTTAGCTTATGAATGGACACCAAATGAATATCGTTATGACTTTGGACATAAAAATATCTATTATAAAGGATTTGAAGGAGAAATCTATCGTTCAGGGGATGAAGGCGGTATGACACCGGATCGATTGTTTGAAAGTATTAAACAATACAAGGCAATGGCATTCCCGCATCATCCTGCCGCAAGCTGGAAACTTGTAAGTGCCGCAACGGATTGGGCATTCCATGATGAAGAAGTACAAAGAATGGTAGAAATATTCTCTAGACATGCACCATTTGAGTACTATGGAAATTATTCCAAATATACAAAAATAATATGCAGATCGAACGATGCAGTGTACAGGATGCTTTGGAAAAAGGATACCATTTAGGTTTTACTGCAGGCAGTGACTCACACCAGATGGAACATGGGGTTGAAGGTGGTATCACGATTTCCTTTGTAGATAAGTTAAATAATGAAAATATTTGGGATAATTTATATGATCGCTTTATGTATGGTACAAGTGGAGCTGGTATTTTAGTATCTTTTAAATGCGATGGAAAAGAAATGGGACAAATCGTAGAAAAACCAGTACATAGCAGTGTCGACTTTACAGTAAGTGTTTTAGGAACGGATAAATTAAAAGTAGAAGTATTATGTAACAATAAAGTAATTGAAGAAAAGTATCGGATGGAAGAGAATGTGATTTTACCTTTACAAAAAGAAGTGAATGAACAAGAGGATTTCTATTATGTAAGAGTAACACAGGAAGATGAACATCAGGCATGGTCAAGTCCTATTTGGGTAAAAGGAAATTAATAAACATAAAAAAGTCTTTGTTTTCAATGGTTTTAAACAAAGACTTTTTTACATATGTAGAAACTAATGAGTACACCAAAATAATTTAAGATGACATCATCAATATCCATAGATCCGCTAAAAGTAAAAGCTGTAAAATCTCTACGAGGATGATAAGAAAAAGCATAAAAGGTAGAAAATGAGCTGCTTTTTTCATAGAAGGAAATAATTGTGGAAGAAAAAAAGAAAACGGCATAAAGATGATAATATTTCCATATAGATTGGTATGTGCAATCATGTTGGAATAATAAGGATTATGATAAATCTATATCATAGTATGGATGGTTTTAAAGGGATGAAGATTGGTTGCGCTATTCCATTGCTGGCGAAGAGTTTCCGGTGTAGTTTCCATTCATCATGGATATATGATCTCTGGAAAATTCAGAAGCAAAAACAACAAATACAATAAAACAAAAATATATAGAATAAAGAAAAGGACAGGAAAAACTTATAACATTTTTTTGCGAGTGAGATAATGTTTCATAGACACCTTCCTTTTTTCATATGCATAGTATGATACTTTAAGTATTGATTATGCGCAAGAGGAAATTTCTTACGATTTCCATATAATTTTTATGCATATACAATTTTGGAAAGTGTAGTATAATTATAAAAGAAAGGTTGTGTGCTTATGATGATTCATATTTGTGAAAACTGTCATACGCCTATTTCTATGAAAATAATTAGAGGGAATGTACATATATGTTGTCCTGGTTGTCATCAGGCTTATTGTCTTGATCAGAAAAGTATAAAGCGATATATGTTTATTCCATTTTTATGTGTTATATTTGTTGTTATGACAAGTATGCATTTTTTAAAGATGCATCTATTGACATAAAGACGATTTATATTCTTGGAGTATCTTTTTTGTTTTGGCTGCGCTGTTTACATGGCTTTGCGTAAAAATAGGGATACTGAAATATGAAAAGAAAAAGGAGAATAAATAAGTATGCGTAGAAATATAAAAAGTAAGACAAAACGAAAGCAGAACACCTTCTAATGTCGCATATCTTCAAAGAAAGGACTACTGGGATTGTTTTCTTTCTTTTGCGTTAGATGTTTCTGTAATGTTATCTCAATGATGTTGTGGAACCTTATTCTTTTAGCTGTGCTGGGTAGTCTTTTAAGTGTTACCGCAATCTTTATTGCCAATATTATTGTAGGAGTCTTGATGGGGTTGTCTATCTTTTTCTTTAATAGTTCTATTATCAAGAAAACAAAAAGGACGCACATTTGGAATGTATCAGTTTGGTTTGCGATAATGCGTGAAAATGGTAAAAGAGCAAGTCAGAAAGTTTGTTTGATGCATGAGGTTTTAGGGAAATGCAATTCCTTTTGTTGTGCTGATGATTTTTTTACAAATGTTATTGGAGTATTTGTATATTGGGCATTAAATGGAATAATTTTCACGGTGGATAAAAAAAGCATCGCAATCTGATTGACTTTTTATTAAGAACATATCTGATTAGAGTAGAAGCTGAAACAATAGAGAGTAAACAGGAAGTGAAGGCTCCTGTTACAGAAAAGAAAGTGGAATCTGTTTCTAAAGTATCATATCCTCGCAATCACATTG
>VOFH01003550.1_pt1 | contig 37948 bp, 51 predicted proteins | sample 5384091 | NCBI WGS metagenome assembly VOFH01 (sample SAMN12384727, study PRJNA508395) | human gut metagenome | isolation source: healthy gut G | host: Homo sapiens
ATCCACAAGACGGGTGAAGATGACGTGATCGCGGCAGTACATTCCGGCTTTGCGGAAATTCTGCCGGATAAGGTAACACTTCTCGCAGAGATTGCAGAGTGGCCGAATGAGATCGACAAGAACCGTGCTGAAGCTGCGCGTCAGCGTGCCGAGGAACGGCTTGCCCACCGGACAGAGGCAATCGATGTCAAACGTGCTGAATTTGCACTTCGCAAAGCACTGGTGCGTATTGATATTGCAAAATAAGATTTACTTGACAGAAATAAAATTTACTGGTTATAATATAGTTCCAAAACCATTTTATGGAGTGGACTTTTCTTGAGTGATGAACTCTATTTTTCGCCACACAGCTGCAATGATTTGCAACTGTGTGGCGTTTTTTTTTGTTGTCAGATTGCACATAAGCAGTCCCGGTTTTGTGGAATCTGACAATTAAGAAGTCTGAAGCCACGATGTGTCCTCATGTCATGAAACGAAAGAATGAAAAATGAACCAGAATTTTATGAAAGAAAAACCGGTCATGCCGCTTGTGATCTCCATGGCATTGCCAATGACATTTTCCATGTTAGTCAATGCGCTCTACAATATCATTGACAGTTATTTTGTGGCGCGCATCAGCGAAGATGCGATGACGGCACTTTCTTTGGTGTTCCCATTGCAGAATCTGGTCAATGCAGTTGTTATCGGATTTGCAATCGGAATCAATGCGACAATCGCATATTTTCTTGGAGCACAAAAGCAGAACACGGCGGATAAAGCAGCGTCGCTGGGAACACGCGCAGTTTTCGGCAGGGATATTTTTTGAAACAGGTTGTGGACGACGTGTAACTGCTCAAGACGTTTGCCCTCGGCTAAACCCATCGCTAAGCCATCCTCATGTCCATCCTCATAACTGTCCCTGCGTTCCATCTTAATATACTCATCCATATCGAATTCTTCCAATAACATACCAACGACCTCCGATCTGTGTTTGATGAGAAAATCCTTTAGATACCGTTCCTGATACATTCCTGTACAGCAGCATCCGCTGCCGGTTCTAATGGAATACCGTTTCTGACATTCGAAGAAATTCTGCCGATCAGAATGGAATATTCCTCTAAAGTCCGGCATCGTGCCATCAGTTCCTGATTGTGTCCATAATTAATGTTGTAAACCCGTGCAGTGCACTCTAAGCAGGTGCTGATGGGGTGCGTATTTTGATGGGGGACATCTGGATGCAGCATCATCCGAAAGATGCAGTTCCATATAATCTTTGCCATCTTCCAACGGTTCAACCCCATTATAAAAAATAACAAACTGCGGAAACGGCAGCGAAAGCATTTTTTCCCATAAATGTTCAGGTTATGTTGTTTGATATAGCTTTCATACTGTTTGCCGAAATAGATCAATCCGCGGATCGGCATGTTGGGGTTTAAGGTACTCTGGTGCTCATACAGATTCAGCGTGCCTCGGACGATAAATGATACGTCATTTTTATATCCGAGATAGATCACATCATCGATTGTATAAAAATCAGTTCATCTGCATCACTGTAATCTGTCTGATTCAGGGCATTGTACAATTCCAGCAAAACTGGTTTCTCATTAAAAATCCTGCGGAATAAGGCATCCCGGTACTTCTTCTGCACAAAAACATGTTTTGTGTGACTGCGTTTTCCTTTGTTTTTCCCCATGTAGTTTTCTCAGCAGTTGATGACAGAACTTAACGCTTCGGAATCTACGATACGAAGGGATCTGAATGCACTGGATGCAAACGGTCAGTTGACGAAGGTTCACGGTGGGGCAATCCTTAAAACGATGGCGTACAGTACTAAGGATGACAACGTCGTGAGCCGGAAAGAAAAGAATCGTGACGCAAAGAACAAAATTGCAAAATACGCCGCAGAACAGATCGCGCCGGGTGATTTTGTTTATCTGGATGCCGGAACGACAACAGAGCTGATGATCGAATACATCACGAGCCATCAGGCGGTGTTTGTGACAAATGCGATCAGCCATGCGAAGCGTCTGGCAGAGAGAGGGTTTACCGTGTATCTCCTGGGCGGCGAGTTTAAAGCGGTCACAGAGGCGATCGTAGGAGAAGAGGCAGTCGCAGCACTGGAAAAATACAATTTTACCAAAGGCTTCTGGGGCGCAAATGGTGTCAGCCTTCAGAAAGGCTATTCCACACCGGAGTTAAAAGAGGCGATGGTGAAGAAAAAATCCATGGAAAACTGCAAGGAACGTTTCGTTCTGGCAGACGAGAGCAAGTTCAATCAGATCTCCAGCGTGACGTTTGCTCCATTTGAAGGAGCAACGGTCATCACGACAGGACTTAGCCTTCCGGCTTATAAAAAATGTAAGAATGTCATAGATGTAAAGCAGTAATCAGAAAGGAGTCGAAAAAATGATCTATACCGTAACTTTTAACCCGTCGTTGGATTACATCGTTTCTGTAGATAATTTTACCTGCGGAATCGTAAATCGTACAACGGATGAGATTATTTTTCCGGGAGGAAAAGGAATCAACGTTTCCATGGTTTTAAAGAATCTTGGCTTTGAGAATACAGCACTTGGCTTTCTGGCTGGATTCACAGGAAACAGAATACAGGATCTGTTAGAGGAAAAGGAGTCCGCGCCGACTTTATCAGCGTGGAAAAGGGAATTTCCAGAATTAATGTAAAGCTTCGTTCCAATGAAGAGACGGAGATCAACGGACAGGGACCGGCGATCGGGGAGGCGGATATTAAAAAGCTATATGAAAAGCTTGATACGCTGTCGGACGGCGATATCCTCGTGCTTGCAGGAAGTATTCCGGATGTTATGCCGGGTTCGATGTATATGGATATTATGAAACATTTACAGAACAAGGACTTGAAAATTGTGGTAGACGCAACGAAAGATCTTCTGGTGAATGTGTTACAGTATCATCCATTTTTGATCAAGCCAAACAATCATGAGCTTGGCGAGATCTTCGGAGTGAAGATCGGGAATAAGGCAGATGTCATCACCTATGCAAAGAAAATGCAGGAAAAGGGAGCGAGAAACGTTCTGGTATCCATGGCAGGTGACGGAGCTGTTTTAGTTGCAGAAGATGGAAGCATCCAGTCCGGACAAAAAGGAAAGGTTGGCAGCTATTTGGTAGGTAAAGGATGGCGTAGAGTTTGACGCGTTAGACCTGTCAATTTACTGTTTCTGATTGCAGAGATTTACTCTCCAAACACCGAGGATAATGTACATCTGGAGGTGCTCAGCAAACTTTCCGTACTTCTGATGGATGAGAATTTTACCAACGGACTGAAAAATGCAAAGACCGTAGACGAATTCTTAAAGTCATCGATGATGCGGAAACCTGCGCAAAGACGGTTGAAAAGATGAGGGAAGAAAAAAAAAGAAAGGAACAGGGCAAAATTCCAATGGAAAACTGATCCTGGCAGTTACCGGCTGCCCAACCGGTATCGCACATACTTATATGGCGGCAGAAGCACTCGAGAAAAAAAGCAAAAGAGCTTGGATACCGGATCAAAGTTGAGACGAGAGGTTCCGGCGGTGCCAAGAATGTGCTCACAAAAGCAGAGATCGCAGAGGCAGAGTGCATTATTGTTGCAGCAGACACACAGGTTCCAATGGATCGTTTCGCAGGAAAACCAGTGATCCAGTGTAAAGTGGCAGACGGAATCAGCAAAGCAGAGGAACTGCTCACAAAAGCGGCAAATGGCCATGCATCTATTTACGAGGCAGGCGGAAAAGCAGCAGATGACGAAGAAGAGGGAAAAGACAGTCTCGGACATCAGATCTACAAACATCTGATGAACGGTGTATCCCATATGCTTCCATTCGTTGTCGGCGGTGGTATCCTGATCGCAATTGCATTCCTGATCGATGGTTTTTCTGTAGATTTGAATTCACTTCCATTAGACCAGAGATCAAACTTCGGTACGATCACTCCGATGGCAGCGATGTTTAAGTCTATCGGTGGCGTGGCATTCGGCTTCATGCTCCCAATCCTTGCCGGATTTATTGCGATGAGTATTGCAGACAGACCGGGACTTGCCGTTGGTTTTGTCGGCGGTGCAATTGCAGCAAGCGGAACAAGTGGATTCCTCGGCGCATTGGTAGCCGGATTCCTTGCAGGATATGTTGTAGTATTATTAAAGAAGATCTGCAGCAAACTTCCTGACAGTTTAGAGGGAACAAAACCGGTATTGATCTATCCGTTATTGGGTATCTTTATGGTAGGTGTTTTGATGACGTATGTAGTAGAACCGCCGATCGGCGCATTAAATACATTGATCAACAACGGATTGAACGGATTAAACGGCGCAAGTGCAATATTACTTGGTGCATTACTCGGCGGTATGATGTCTGTTCAACAAAGCCGCTTATGTATTTGGTACCGGCGTACTGGCGGTCAACAAGGCAGCTTATGTATTCGGTACAGCTTCCATCGCAGCCGGAAACTATAACATCATGGCAGCCGTTATGGTCGGCGGTATGGTTCCGCCAATCGCGATTGCGCTTGCAACCTTAATTTTCAAAAACAAATTTACAGCAGATGAGAGAAAAGCAGGTCCTACCAACTTCATCATGGGACTTTCCTTCATCACAGAGGGCGCAATCCCATTTGCAGCATCCGATCCACTCCATGTATTACCGGCGTGTGTGGTTGGTTCTGCAGTAGCAGGTCCTTATCCATGGCATTTAACTGTACTTTAATGGCTCCTCATGGTGGAATCTTCGTATTCCTTACCGTAGGAAATCCGCATTTTATATCTGGTTGCACTGGGCAGTCGGTTCTTTCATTACAGCCGGATTGCTCGGACTGATCAAAAAGGATGCTGAATAAACGGACAGAAAAATCTGTAAACAGTAACATTGATAAAGAAACAAAATTTGAAAAGGAGAATGATCATGAAAGAATTTACTTATACCATCAAAGACGAGCAGGGAATCCACGCAAGACCGGCAGGCGAGCTGGTAAAAGCAGCCGCTGCATATCCATGTAAAGTAACCATCAGCAAGGATGGCAAGGAAGTAGACGCAAAGAGAATTCTCGGTGTTATGGGACTTGGTGTAAAATGCGGACAGGAAATCATATTAAAGACGGATGGAGATCAGGAAGAGGAAGCAATCGCAGCACTTGGCAAATTCTTAGAGGAGAAACTGTAAGAAACAGTTCCGGCAACCGTTTACGGAGAATGAATCAGCAAAAGGATGAGGGGACGCTATGACAATTCAGGGTAAAAGCGTATACAGGGGGTGGCCATCGGCCGCCTTGCCATATACCGTAAATCAGAAAATCAGGTAAAACGGGAGAAAATCACAGATACCGCAAAAGAGGTAAAACGGTTTGAAGATGCCAAAGATACCGCAAAACAACAGCTTGCAGGACTTTATGATAAGGCATTAAAAGAAGTCGGTGAAGTCAATGCGGCAATCTTTGAAGTACATCAGATGATGCTGGATGACCTTGATTATATCGAATCCATCACAAATATGCTTGAAGGCCAGCAGGTGAATGCCGAATATGCCGTGGCAACGACCGGAGATACATTTTCCGAGATGTTTGCGGCAATGGATGATGATTATATGCGTGAGCGTGCAGCCGATGTCAGGGATGTGTCAAACCGCGTAGTGTCCATCCTGCAGGGCAACGGAGGAAATGGTCTGAATGCCGATGAACCGGTGATTTTACTTGCCGATGATCTGGCACCAAGTGAGACTGTACAGCTTGATAAATCGAAGGTGCTTTCCTTCGTCACCCGTCACGGCTCTACCAATTCCCATACCGCGATTCTGGCCCGTACCATGAATATCCCGGCACTGATCGGTGTCGATTTTCCGGAAGATGTCGATGGAAAAATGGGTATCGTAGATGGATACGAGGGCAAGATCATCATTGATCCACCGGTCTCCGTTATGGAAGCTTACCAGAAGAAGAAAGCAGAGGATGAAGAGAAAAAGCGTCTGCTGCAGGAACTCAAGGGCAAGGAGAATATCACAAAGGACGGAACAAAGATCAACCTGTATGCAAATATCGGAAGCGTTGGGGATGTGGCATCGGTACTGGCAAATGATGCCGGCGGCATCGGACTGTTCGAAGCGAATTCCTTTATCTGGAGAGCAGGGATTATCCAACCGAGGAAGAACAGTTTGCAGCATACCGCAAGGTAGCAGAGGCAATGGCAGGAAAGAAAGTCATCATCCGTACACTCGATATCGGTGCGGATAAGCAGGTGGATTATTTCGGACTTGACAAAGAAGATAATCCGGCAATGGGGTACCGTGCGATCCGTATCTGCCTTGACCGCCGCGAGGTATTTAAGACACAGCTTCGTGCACTGTATCGGGCAAGCTATTACGGAACCATCGCCATCATGTTCCCGATGATCATTTCTGTCACAGAGGTACAGACCATAAAGAAGATCATCGAGGAAGTGAAAAAAGAACTCAGTCACCGGACATAAAACAGGAGGCACACATGAGCAATTACTTACTGATCAAACAGGGAACGATCCACAACGCCATAGAGGAAGAGCCATTTGTGGCAGATATTTTAGTGGAGAATGGAAAAAAAAAAAAGATCGCACCGGTCTTAGAGGGGAAGATCATCAATGACGCGGATGTGATCGATGCAACCGGGATCGATGTTTATCCGGGATTTGTGGATGCGCACTGTCACATGGGATTAGACGGGTATGCGACCGGATTTGCCGGCGAGGATTATAACGAATCAGGGGATCCTGTGACACCGCAGCTCTCCGCGGTGGATGCAGTCAATCCGCAGGATGAGACTTTCCAGATGGCACGCGAAGGCGGTGTGACCTGTGTGCACCGGACCGGGAAGCTCAAATGTCATTGGCGGAACATTCTGCGCCATCAAGACTTACGGAAAGCGTGTGGATGACATGTTAGTCAAAGAAAAACAGCCATGAAAATTGCATTCGGAGAGAATCCGAAGAACTGTTATAAGGAAAAAGGCGTCTATTCGCGCATGTCTGTTGCCGCGAAGCTGCGGGAGGCACTCACAAAGGCAAAAAATATATGACACAAAATTACACGCTGCCGGCTGTCCGGAGGGCTGGAATGAACTTGAGATGGAACAGGCACAGGAACAAGTGATGGACGATTCGCAGAAAACAGACGCGGATAGGAAGGTGGATTTTTCAAAGATGCCTGCTTACGATGCAAAAATGGAGGCGCTTCTTCCAGTTATCCGCGGCGAGATGCCGTTAAAAGCCCATGCGCACCGCGCCGATGATATCTACACCGCAATCCGCATTGCAAAGGAATTTCATGTGGATCTTCGGATTGATCATACAACGGACGGAGCATTGATCGCAGATGATCTTGCAAAGGAAGGATTTCCGGTTGCGGTTGGACCGTCTTTTGGACATGCAACCAAATATGAACTGCGCCACAAAGGATTTCATACCCCTGCGGCACTTGCAAAAGCGGGATGTCAGGTTTCTATCATTACGGATTCCCCGGTGATCGAGGAGCGCTATCTGGCACTTTGCGCAGGAAGGGCGGTATTTAACGGGTTAAGTGAATTTGATGCGTTAAAGGCAATCACGATCAATGCAGCGAAACATATCGGAATCGAAGACCGTGTCGGAAGTATTGAGGCGGGAAAGGATGCGGATTTCGTGTTGACGGGGAAAATCCATTTGCTGTGGATACTCATATTTTGTATACGATCATTGATGGAAATGTGGTGTACGAGGGCGGGGAAGCATAAACGGATTGTGAAAGTGCACTATTGTATAATTCTTCCATGTCTGATATGATGATGCAATAACTATAGTACCAGATATAAGGTACAATCGCGGGAGGATACCATGATAAAAAGAAAATATTGGACGAAAAAGTATTGCCGGTTATGATGTGTGCAGCGCTTTTGATGACGAACCCGGTGTCTGCCGAAGCAGCAACAGCGGCAGAGCGCAATGCATATCAGGCAGTTTTTGATGCAGATTATTACCGCAGTGCATATCCGGATGTAGCCGCTGCTTTTGGCAATAATAAAGCAGCACTTTTTAATCATTTTGTAAATTACGGATTAAGAGAAGGAAGAAGCTGTTCTGCGGATTTCAATCCACAGGCATACCGGGCAAAATACGCAGATCTGCAACAGGCATTTGGTGACGACATGGCAGCATATTGCCGCCATTATGTGACATGTGGTAAGGCAGAGGGAAGAGACGGAGGCGGAACAGGAAGCGCATCCGCTGCTACTGTTACTGATGCAGCTACAACGGATACTGCCACGGTACAGGGCAATGTGATCGGTACCTGTACAACAGAATATGATGCGACAGTTCCGAGAGCTGTTAACGTAGAGCTGGCAGCAGCCCGCATCAATGGTGTTGTAGTACAGCCGGGAAAATCATTTTCCTTTAGCTCGACTATTCTGCCGCGTACATCAGCGAACGGTTATGTTGTAGCACCGATCTATATCAGTGGAACGGTCGGCACGGGAACCGGTGGAGGTGTGTGCCAGGTATCATCGACACTTTACGCTGCAATGTTGCATGCAGGTCTTCCTGCAACCGAGCGTTATCCGCATTCACTGCCGGTAATATATCTTCCGGCAGGATATGATGCAGCGATCGCAGGAACGAGCAAAGACCTTAAGTTTACCAATACTTTTTCACAACCGCTTCTGATCCAGGCATCTGCATCGGGTGGAGTATTGACGGTAACACTTTCATTACAATAGAGGACACAAGCAAATTAAATCCTTACAAAGTCTGTTGTATTTACAGACAATGTAGGGATTTTTTGATATAATTGGGAAAAACAGAATATATGTTCGATAATCATTGCTTTTTTTCGAGGTATAAAGTATAATAAAAAGACAAGATGGAGGAGATCGTATGCTGAAAGAGATAATGAAAATACAATTGAATATGTAAATTCTTTTCCTAAAAAAGAAAGAAAGAGCTACGGTCAGTTTTTTTTACTCCGATGCAGACGGCAGAGTATATGGCATCGCTTATAAGAACGGAATCTGAAAAGGTTAAAATACTCGATCCAGGTGCCGGGAATGGTCTGTTGACAGCAGCAGTGGTAGAGCATTTAATTGCACGAGGAACAGCACGGGAAATTTCTGTAGTATTATATGAGAACGACAAAATATACAGTCATTGTTAAAAAAAGAATATAGAAATAATAAGTAGTTATTGCAGCCAAAAACAGGTAAAATTATTTATAAAGACCCAGAAAGAAAATTTTATTGTTGACAATCAGAAATATTGGGAGATGCAGAAAAGCAAAGGATTATTTGACATTGTGATCAGCAATCCTCCATATTTGAAAATTCAGCAAGGAGGCCGCAGAGTCCGTGTGTATGAGTGAAATAGTGCATGGTCAGCCTAATATGTATTTCCTGTTTATGGCTATGGCAGTTAAAATGCTGAGGACAAATGGAGAGTTTGTATTTATTACGCCAAGCTCCTGGACATCAGGGACATATTTTAAAAGTTTCAGAAGCTATTTTATGGATAGTATGGATATTCAGCGTGTACATTTGTTTGAATCTCGAAATAGCGTATTCAAAGGGAAAGAGGGACATAGTGATGATATCTTGCAGGAAACAATGATTACTTATGGAAAGAAATCGAAAAGTCAGTCTCGGAATATTATCATTGCGATTAGTCAGAATGCGCAGGATTTAGGCAAAGTAAAAAGAAATTCAGGTAGAGAGTGGAAATTGTTTGCCAGAAGGAAAAGAGCATTATTTTGTACTTCCATCAGATGAAGAAGATTTAAAGGTATTAAACTATATGAAGAAAATGCCTAATGCGATCGAAGAGGCGGGCTTTCGATTTAAAACGGGACAGGTAGTAGAATTTCGTAATAAGGAGTATATAGCGTGGGAGAAAAAGAGTCTACAATTCCATTGCTTCATTCATGTAATGTATTAGAAGGAAGAATAGTATTTCCTGCTCAGACAGAGAAACCACAGTATTTTGTAGTAAAAGATGAATCTAAGAAGAATGTGATGGAAAATCAGAATACAGTTTTTTAAAGAGAGCGACGGCAAAAGAAGAAAAACGCAGACTACAGCCAGCCTTGCATTTAGCAGATGCTTTTGCATATAAACAATTTACCGCAGAAAATCATTTAAATTATTTAATTAAAGTAGGAGAACGGATTAGTCTTTGTGAGGTATATGGGTTTTATACGTTATTGTCTTCTGATATATGGGAACGTTATTATCGGATGTTAAATGGCAGCACACAGGTAAATTCGGCAGAATTAAATACAATGCCGATTCCGGCAAAGGATGTACTACAGAAAATAGGAAAAACTGCAATGAGAGAATGGAAAAAACAGGGTGATTATTTTACCAGAGATAATATGTTATCCAGCGATGAAATTTTAAGGCAATGTATTGGATAGAGCAGAAGAAAAAGGAGCTTTAAATGAAAGAATACCCTTACAGAAAGATGAATGAAATGCGCGAAATACTTGAAGTATTGCAGATGCCTTCAAAATTGAAAAATACACGGACTATTCTGACTTTACTGGCTGTTGCACGTGTAAAAGAAAAATCAAAATGGTCTCAGGTAGAGGAAAGTTATGCCAGAACACATGATATGATTGTGTTCATGAATGAATATTATCCTAATAAAGGTGGAACAGATTTAAAGCGTGGTGGTTATAGTGAAAATTCCCGTGAGACAATTAGAGATGATTCTGTTTCACCTTTGTGCAGTATGGCAGTTATGGAACATAATGGTGCTAAATCCCAGAGTGAGAAAAGCAGTTATCGTTTGACGAAAGAGTTTGCAACTCTGTTAAGAGCGTACGGAACAGAAAATTGGGAAGAGGAACTTTGCTATTATTGTGAGACACATCAGACTTACGAGGAGAAATATTCTCAAATAAGACAAGTAGATAAAGGGCTGTCAGTGTTATATAATGGGGAACAGTTTCATCTGAAAAGATCGGCTCATAATAAGCTTCAAGCAGCAATCTTAGAAGAGTTTGTCCCTATATTTGTACCAGGTGCAAAATTATTATATATTGGTGATACAAAGAAGCGGGAATTGGTCAAAGACGTTGAGTTTTTAAATGAGTTGAACATAACAGTTTTGGAACATGCAATGCTTCCGGATCTGATATTATACCAGGAAGAAAAGAAATGGCTGCTTTTTATAGAGGCATATACGTCAACAGGAGAACTTACGATAGAACGTGTATCCAAAATTAAGGAATATTGTAAAGATTGTCCGAAAGATATAGAAATTATTTTTGTGACGGCATTCCAGACAATGAAGAAATGCCAACAAAAATTTTTATCAATTGCATGGGATACGGAAATATGGGTGGCAGAAGAACCGACACATATGATTCATAAAATGGAAATAAATTTTTAGACGCACATTCAAATACTATATCAAAAAATAAGTAGAAGAGAGAATTTATGCGGATTTTAGTAGTAAACGATGATGGAATTAAAGCACCGGGCATAAAGCGTCTTGTGCAGATGGCAGCAGGACTTGGCGAAGTATGGGTGGTGGCTCCGGCAGCACAGTGCAGTGCCATGTCACACCGGATCACCGTGCGTGACGATTTAGAGGTAAAACCGTATGATTTTTCCGGCCACAGGTGTGACGGCGTACAGTGTGGGGGAACCCCGGCAGACTGCGTGAAAGTGGCACTTGGATGTCTGATGACAGAAAAACCGGATATCGTATTTTCCGGGATCAATGCAGGCTATAACGTTGGACGGGATATCTTATATTCCGGTACGATCGGAGCGGCGATGGAGGCTCTCTGCTGGGGTGTCCCGGCGATCGCATTTTCCGTTGCGGAGGAAGATGAGTGTGAGGTTTTAAATACATATTTAGAACCGGTTGCAAAAAGAACTGATCTCCAAAACATTACCGCAAAATGAGATCTGGAACGTCAATTTCCCGGGATGCACTTTAGAGGAATACAAAGGAATCCTGTGGGATCGTATCCCGGATCAGAACCAGTATTACCGGGATAACTACAAGAGAACGGACAGACCGGACGGAAGCTGTATTTTTTCAGCGGCAGGGCTGCCGGAAACGGAAGCGGCGGATGGAACGGATGCGGGAGCAGTTCTTTCCAATTACATATCCATCGGAACAATCAAAATATGATCATATAAAAAGAAAAAAACAGGTTTGTTTTCCAGTAAACGGGAGAATATTTATCAGCAAAATTAATGATTTTTATTAACGTACCTGATAGATATTCTCTTTTTGTATAAACTGGGTAAAATTTTAGTAAAACTTTACTAAAGCTATTGAAATCTGCAAAATCGTGAAATATAATGCAGAAGAAAGGCGTGATTATATGGCAACAATCAAAGAGATTGCCAAGCTGGCACATGTGTCGGCGGCAACGGTGTCGAGAGTGTTGAATCAGGATGAGACATTATCTGTGACACCTGAGGTAAAAAACCAAATAATTAAAATCGCTCATGAGATGAAATATGTCCCGCCTAAGATGCGTCATGCCAAACGAGACAGACAGATCGTCATCGGAGTTGCGGACTGGCATATCGTAAGAAGCGACAGACCGGATGTGAGCATTACATCGGAGGATATCTTTATCCGAAGTATTGCGCAGAAAGCAGATATCGCCTTTTTACGTCTGATTTATGGAGAAGTAAAACAGGTGGACGGTATCCTTGCATTTGGCTTGTTCTCGGAAGTGGAAGTTGACTTTTTGCGGTCACTGAGCACGGAGATCCTGTTTGTTAATTCAGATAAGAAGGATTATGAGTTTGATCAGATCTTATGGATTACGATCAGGGGTTAAAGCGATATGGTGCATTACCTGATGGATGAGAAGGAGTATCGCAGCATTGGCTATATTGGCGGTATTTATGAAGATGATATGGTGCGTATCGGGCACGGCGTCTGAATGGATTAAAGCAGATCCTGCAAAAAAAAAGGCTGTTATAAGGAAGACTATTTTAAGGTTGGAGAGATCAGTCATGAAAGTGGATATTCACTTACGAAGGAAATGCTTTTGACGAAGGACGTGCCGGAGGTTCTGATTCTGGGAAATGATGAGGTTGCAGAGGGAGCTCTTGAAGCGATCAAAGAATTAAAGTACCGGATTCCGAAAGATGTCGCGGTTGTGGTTTACCGCGATATTGAGACACTTTCGACAAAATACCCGACGTACACAAGTCTTCGCATGCTGCCGGATATCGTATGGACGACTGCCATAAAAGCTTCTTTTGGAGCGGCTCTTAGATGGCAGGAGAGATACGATGAAGGTATATCTGCCAACAAAGCTTGAACTTGGAGACAGTGCCTGATCATTGGCTGGACAATTCCTGAAAGAGCAACAACAAAAGTGTGCACGCCTGCATGGGAATGGATGCAGGAGAGAGAGGAGAACATTTCATTATGAAGAAAAAAATTGCTATGTTACTTGCAGCAGCATTATGCATGGGTACATTTGCAGGATGTGGAAACAGCACATCAAACAACAGCAGCGCAGCAGACAACAATACGACAAATAATACGGCAGCTGCAACAGAAAGTTCTGACGTGACAGCTTCTGCTGATAACGTAAAGATCGATACGTTAAACGTATATTTCGTTCCATCCAGAGATCCGGATGAGATCGTAACTGCAACAGAGCCGCTTGCAAATTTAATGCAGACAGAGTTAGCAGGCTTAGGATATGATATCGGAGAAGTAAAGATTACCGTTGGTACAACTTTTGAGGCAGTAGGTGAGGCACTTGCAGCAGGAACTGCTGATGTTGGATTTATTCCGGGTGGTACCTATGTACTTTATGATGATGGAGCAGATGTGATCTTAACAGCAACCAGAGATGGTCTGAATAAAGATTCGGACAACCCTGCAGACTGGAATGACGGACAGCCTACAGAGGGTACTGACAAGCAGGCGGTATCTTACCGTGCACTGTTCATCGCAGGTCCTTCCGAGAAAGGCCAGGAGCTTGCTGATAAAGTTAACTCCGGCGAAGAACTTACCTGGGATGATTTAAACGGCGCAAACTGGAGCGTTATGTCCTCCTCCTCACCGGCAGGTTACATTTACCCGGCTTTATGGTTACAGGATAAATACCAGAAGGGTATCACAGATCTTTCTTCCGCAGTACAGTCTGATTCTTACGCAAGCGCATTCGCAAGACTTGCTTCCGGACAGATCGACGTACTTGTAACTTATGCAGATGCAAGACGTGACTACGAAGAGAGCTGGACAAGTGAATTTGGCCGTACAAAATCTACCTGGGAAGAGACAAACGTAATCGGTGTAACAGATCCGATTTACAACGATACAGTCTGTGTCAGCAAGACATCTCCAATCATGGATGACGGCTTAAAATCAGCAATCCAGACAGCACTCATCAATATCGGTAACACAGAGGAAGGTAAGGCAGTTATCTCTATCTACAGCCACAACGGATATGAGCCGGCACAGTCTTCTGATTATGATAAAGAGAGAGAAGCACAGAAACTGATCCAGGAATTAAGTGCAGCAAACTAATCGTTACTGGAACGTCTGACAGGGAGTGGACAGTATCGACTAAATAATAACAGGCAGTATGACGGGCAGCAGGAGGGCTGTTGCAGAGCCGGGAAACCGGTTTTGCGGCAGCCTTTCAATGAGTATACACCTATAAAAAAACACACACCATAAAAACAGCAGGTAAAAGAAAGGTTTGGTTTAAATTTATGATCGAGTTTAAGGACGTATCGAAGGTATATCCGAACGGGGTAGTGGGACTGGATAATGTCAATTTAAAGATCGAACAGGGTGAATTTGTAGCGATCATCGGTCTTTCCGGTGCAGGAAAGTCCACGTTATTGCGGACGATCAACCGTATGCATGACATCACATCAGGAACTCTGACGGTGGATGGATTAGAGGTTAAGAACTTAAAAGGAAAAGAGCTTCGTACTTTCCGCAGAAAGATTGGAATGATCTTCCAGTCATTTAATCTTGTCACACGAACAACAGTAATCCGTAACGTATTGATGGCAAAAGTGCCGGAAATGCCTTTCTGGAGAGTTCTGCTTGGTGTGTTTAAAAAGAAGACAAAATGCAGGCACTTGAGAGCCTGGATAAAGTCGGTATTCTGGATAAAGCATATATCCGTGCAGACCAGCTTTCCGGTGGTCAGCAGCAGCGTGTTGCCTTAGCACGTACACTTGCGCAGAATCCGGAGATTATCTTAGCAGATGAGCCGGTTGCAGCACTTGACCCGGTAACGGCAAAACAGGTTATGAGTGATTTCAGAAAGATCAATCAGGATATGAATATTTCGATCCTGATCAATATCCATCATGTGGAATTAGCACTCGAATATGCAGACCGCATCATCGGAATCCGTGCCGGAAAGATCGTCTATGACGGACCTTCCGAGAATGTGACACAGGACGTGTTGAACACAATTTACGAAGGAAAGATTCCGGAGAAAACGGAGGAAGCGTAATGGGATTATACGATAAAATATTTAAACCGAAGAAACTTGTGCTTGCAAACGGCAAAGTTGTGGAAGAAAAATGCTCCCGTGCACCGCTTATCATTCTTCTGGTTCTGATCGCAACATGGATCTCCGTAAAGGTTACTGGTTTTTCCATGACAACGCTTGTGACGAGAATCCGGTATTTCTTTGATATTTTAGGACAGATGTTTCCACCGAAGGTTGGTTATATTTCAAGCATCTGGGGACCACTTTTGATACGATCAAAATGTCACTGCTCGGCTCTTTTGTGGGTGGTGTGCTTGCAATTCCTTTTGCGATTTTAGCGTCCAGCAACCTGATCAAAAATAAAGTTGTGATTGGTGTGGTCCGTGTATTTTTAAGTATCGTGCGTACGATCCCGACGCTGGTTGCTGCCCTGATCGCAACTTATATCTGGGGACTTGGTACGATGGCAGGTACCTTTGCAATCGCAGTATTTACCTTTGCTTATGTTGGAAAACAGTTATACGAGATGATCGAGACGGTCGATATGGGGGCATATGAGGCGATGGAAGCCATGGGTGCAGGAAAGGCGTACTCCTTTATTTCTGCGATCATGCCGCAGGTACTCGCCGGCATACATGTCTGTATGTTTATTCTGTTTTGAGGGAAATGTGCGTTACGCAGCAATCCTGGGATATGTTGGAGCAGGCGGACTCGGTCTGATCTTAAATGAAAAGATCGGCTGGCGTGAGTATGACAGTGTTGGAATGATCCTGATCGTTCTGTTTGGTACAGTTCTTATTATTGAAGCAATCAGCCATTATATCAGAAAGAAATTAACGTAGGAGGAACCGGCAAAATGAATGAATCAATCAAAAAATGTACGAGCAGGAACCAAAGACCTGGTACGCAAAGATCATTGTGGCTTTGATTGTTGCAGCACTTCTTGCATGGTCACTTTCTACGGTTCAGTCTACCGGATCAAACGGAAGCGGCCTTTCCGTTGCAGGAAAGATCATCAGTGGTATTTTCCATCCAGACACCGGATTATTGTTTGACCTTTCTACATCCGGAGTGGCATATCTGTTACTGGAAACAATGTGTATCGCATTCTTAGGAACGATCGTTGGTGCTGTATTATCAATCCCGCTTTCTTTCCTTGCGGCAGCAAATCTGATGCCGAAGCCGGTTGCGCTGATCTTCCGTGTGTTTATTATGGCGATCCGTACGATCCCGGCATTTGTATACGGACTTATGTTTATCCGTGTGACAGGACCAGGACCGTTCGCCGGACTGCTTACCATGTCACTTTTGTTCGATCGGTATGATCAGTAAAATGTTTATCGAGAGCATTGAGGATCTGGATACTAAGATCCTGGAATCCTTAGATGCGGCAGGCTGTACGATGTTCCAGAAGATCCGTTACGGTATCTTATCCCAGCTGTTCCCGGATTTCATGTCCACGCTGATCTATCGTTTTGATATGAATTTAAGAGATGCGACTGTACTTGGTCTGGTTGGAGCCGGTGGTATCGGTGCACCGCTTATTTTTTGCCATGAGTGCATACAAATGGAATCAGGTAGGAGCTATTCTTGCCGGACTGATCGTGCTGATCTTAATTATTGAAGTTATCTCCTCAAAGATCCGTACAAAACTGGCGAGAGGTTAGTAGTGCGAAAAATCCATATATGAAAGATTTTTCGCACACAAATTTGAGTCGTATACTCAAATTTGCAGGTTATTGAAAGGGATAAAACATGCAGCAGAAAAAGTTAAAAATTTATTTTACCTCAGATGTGCACGGATATTTTTATCCGACGACTTATGGGGATATGGATGTAAAACCGGTAGGACTTTTTGGCTGTGCGGCAGATTTTAACAAGGATGATGAGACACTCATCATAGATGGCGGAGATATTTTACAAGGCTCCGCCTTTGCTTATTACTGCCGTCAGGTGGCAAACTCTCCGGAAGTGATCGCAGATATTATGAACGACTGCGGTTATGATTATTATACACTTGGCAATCATGACTTTAATTATGGACTTGATTATCAGGCTGCATACCGCAATCGAAATAACGGTGTGTGTGTGTGCCAGAATGTCACGGATGAGAAAGGAAACACTTTGTTTCCATGGAAACTCCATACGATGAAAAACGGACTGCGTGTCGGCATTGTTGGTATCGTGACCGATTATGTAAACATCTGGGAAAAGGAAGAAAACTTAAAAGGAATCCACATCACAGATCCTTTTGAGGCAGCAAAGAAAGCACTTGCACAGATGAAAGAGCAGACAGACCTTACGATCTGTATCTATCACGGTGGTTTTGAGTGTGACTTAGAGAGCGGAGAGACGCTGTCTAAAACGACTGAAAATGTCGGATACCGTATCTGTAAGGAACTTGATTTTGACATTCTGCTGACCGGGCATCAGCATATGTCTGTGCCGGGAAGGATATATCCGGTACTTATACGGTACAGCCTTGTGATAATGCGAAGGAGTATCAGTATCTGGAAGTTACGATGACAGATCATGAAAAAGTATCCGCTCGAACTGCGCCAGTCAGACGCGGCAAAAAGGGGGCGCACTTGCAGACAAGTACCGTTCCACAGAAAATGCCGTGCAGGCATGGCTGAATCAGCCGATCGGTCATTTGAGCCGTGCGATCCTGCCGGAAGAGAAAGTAAAAAATGGCATTGTATGGTTCGCCAATCGCGGACTTTTTAAACCGCATCCAGCTTCATTTTTCCGGGGACCTGCTCTCATCGGTCGGTCTGGCAAATGAGATCGCCGGATTCAGCAGTGAAGTGAGCACGCGCGATATTATTGCGACATATCCATATCCGAATACACTCGTGGTCTGTGAGATCACCGGAAAACAGTTAAAGAACGTGATGGAGCGCAGTGCAGAATATTTTGCTTATGATAAGGAGGGCAATGTCTGTGTTTCTGACAGCTTCCTGATTCCGAAAGTCGAGCACTATAATTACGACTACTATATGGGTGTGGATTTTATGATATTGACCTTGGCGATGATATCATCAACGACGAAGCAATTCGCAGCAATCGAGAAAGAGATGAAGAAAGTCTGCAAAGAAGGCAAGAAGATTTACAGACGTGAGATTTCAAAAGCAGAAGCAATGGAAATGTTCAAAGATGATCCATACAAACTGGACTTAGAAGGTCTGGAAGATGGAAACATTTCTGTTTACGATCAGGGAGATTTCACGGATCTCTGCCGTGGACCTCACGTAGACAATACAAAGTTATGCAAGAACTTCAAACTTGTAAAATATTCTGGTGTATATTGGAAAGGTGATGCAAACAATCACGTAATGCAGCGTATTTACGGTGTATGTTTCCCGACACCAGAAGAGTTAGAGGAGCACTTAAAACTTCTTTGAGGAAGCAAAAGACCGTGACCACAGAAAAATCGGTAAAGAGATGAATCTTTTTCATGTCGGATGACCTTGTTGGACGTGGACTTCCAATGTTCCTTCCAAAAGGATACACGGTATGGCAGGAACTTGAAAATTATATCAAAGCGAAAGAGCGCAAACTTGGTTATCTTCACGTTATGACACCTTGTGTTGGTACCGTAAATCTTTATAAAACTTCCGGTCACTGGGATCACTACAAAGAGAAACAGGTTCCCGGCAATGGAAGTGGAGGGAGAGTCTTTCGTTCTCCGTCCAATGAACTGCCCGCATCATATGATGATTTACGCAAACAGAATGCATTCCTATAAAGATCTTCCGATCCGTATCGGTGAGATCGCACATGACTTCCGTTTTGAGGCAAGTGGAACTTTAAAGGGTATCGAGAGAGGAAGACATTTCTGCCAGAATGAGGCACATTTTTTGTAACACCGGAGCAGATCGAATGAGTTTCAAAGTGGTTCTGATCTTTGATACTTACAAAGATTTTATCACAGATCTGATTTTCCGAAGATAAACTTATCAATGATGAGATTTCAACGCATCAAACAGATGATATCGGTATTGAGTATACAGAGGAGATCGGTGAGGCTGCTTTACGGACCGAAACTCTAAAACCGGCTTAAGAGATCTTTGCTGATAAAGTAAAATATCATATATTGACAGTGACGGAACAAAGAAAACGCCGGTCGTTTTACACAGAGCGATCCTGGCCCCTCGACCGTTTCATGGCATATATTTTAGAGGAGACAAAAGGAAACCTGCCGTTATGGTTAGCTCCGGTTCAGGCTAAGATCCTTCCGGTAAAAATGAGGATGAGGAACTTAACGCATACTCACATGACTTATACAAATATCCGATGATAACGGAATCCGTGTTGAGATCGATGAGAGAAACACCAGATGGAGAAAGACGGAAGGAAACAGAATTCCACCACACAGTTTCAGGGAAAAGCCTGATAAATTGTCAAAGATGTAAACAGCACCGCCAGGGCGCGAAAGAGCCGCAAGCGGCTCTTTATTCTCCATTGCAAAAGCCTGATAAATCAAAGATGTATATAAAATTAAATGATAGTAGAATGAAACCAATATAGGACCGTTTATGAGAATAAATCAGAAAGAACAAAGGAGGATATTGATGTGACCCTAAGTGGAAAAGTATCATTAAAGGTAAAAAATGACGATTCTGATTATTGAGATTTTAATAATCGGATTATATGGAGTAGTTGTCGGAGCTAAAAATATGGGTGCTATCCGTAATGATGCGATCGCCAGCATGGAAGAATATGTAAGTGAGGAACATCCGGAATATTCCCAGGAAGAAATACAACAGGAACTGCAGCCGATATTGCAGAAAATGCAGCAGGAAAACAAAGCAAAACAGGATCAGTTTTTCTATTTTATGGTTATTATGTGTATACTCACGGATATATGGGTACTGTATCTTACATTCGACATTACATCGGGCGTCAAAAGATCTGCGCTGTTTGCAAAAAAAAAAAAATGGGACAGGGCGATTTTACGCAGCGTGTGGAGGAAAAATACCTGAAACGTGAAGATGAGATCGGTATTCTTGCACGCAGCATCCGTGACATTCATCACAATATGAGACATCTGATCGGCTATGTACAGCGCGAAGCGGATACATTGGATGAAACGGTTGGAACAGCAGAGACGGCACTGGCAAAACTTGCGGACGAGATCGACAGTGTATCCGGTATCACGCAGGAACTTGCAGCCGGAAATCAGGAGACCGCAGCAGCTGCACAGGAAGTGAATACGATGTCCGGAGAGATTGAGGAAGCTGCAAAAGGAATTGCAGAGCATGCGCAGGAGGGAAACGGAAAAGTTGATGAGATCCATACCAGAGCGGCTGATACGAAACAAAAAATCAGTGCAGGCCGTGCAAATATCAGGAAAGTGCATGGGGAAATCAATGAGAGCTTATCGGAAGCACTGGAAAATGCAAAAGTCGTGGAGCAGATCGGTGTTCTTGCGGAGTCCATCATGGGAATCACTTCGCAGACAAATCTGCTGGCTTTGAATGCATCAATTGAAGCCGCAAGAGCCGGAGGCGGGAAAAGGATTTGCAGTTGTTGCAGATGAGATCCGTAATCTTGCGGAGCAGTCGGCGAGCACGGTCGGGAATATCCAGGAAGTGACAGAGCGTGTCCAGACAGCAGTTGCAAGACTGACCACAGATGCAAAACGTCTGTTAGAGTTTGTGGGAGGAGACGTCACGGAGAGTTTTGATGATTTTGAAAAATGGCAGATAATTATAATGAAGATGCAAACTATGTTGAAGAACTTGTAACGGATTTCAGTGCGGCATCCGAACAGCTTTTAGCTTCAGTCAGCGGAGTGGTTGCAAATATACAGGAGGTAACGAAAGCTGCGAATGATGGTGCGGCAAGTACCGGAAGCATTGCAGAGCGTGTTACCAATGTTGACAGACAGGCAGAAGATATGCGTGTACTGATGAAACAGACGCAGGAAGCATCTTTGATGCTGCGGAAGGACACAAAGAAATTTACGGTTGCATAGACAGGATCAATCTATTGTAAAAATATTTTGGATAAAGTGAAAATTAGGACTGCACCACCATTTACTAATTTTAAAAGATCAAGTAAAATATAAGTAAAATTATGCTTTGTAAAACAGGGAGACTTATATGTTACGGGAAAAGATTAAAAATTGGAAAATGGAACTGGCTGCAGTCCTTGTTTTTGTTCTGGTTTTGGGAATGACGGGGCTATCCGGCAGTGTGAAGGCGGCAGACCAGACGGACTTGAAAACAATAGATATCATGTTCGTGCATGACACACATTCTCATCTGAACAGCTTTTCAACGGTAGTAGATGAAAAACAGGAAATGATCGGCGGGTTTGCAAGGATTAAGACACTGATCGATGAACAGAAAGAAAAAGACCCGGATACACTGGTGGTGGATGGCGGAGATTTTTCCATGGGAACGCTGGTGCAGACCGTTTTTGAGACACAGGCGGCAGAGATTCGGATGTTAGGGGCACTGGGCTGTGAGGCGACAACACTTGAAACCATGAATTTGATTATCGTTCAAAGGGGCTTGCTAAGATGCTTGAAACCGCGGCGGAAAGCGGAGATACCGTGCCGGAGCTTCTTGTCTGTAATATCAACTGGGATGCCATGGAACAGCAGGGATTCTCAGAAGGACAGCAGCAGATCCGTGATGCATTTACGGAATACGGTGTGAAAGATTATGTGATGGTGCAAAAGGGCGATGTCCGGGTGGCACTGCTTGGCGTATTCGGAAAAGATGCACTGGCATGTGCACCGACCTGCGAACTGCAGTTTACGGATCCGGTGGAAGCAGTAAAAAGACCGTAGCTGAAATTAAGAAAAACGAAGATGCGGATATTATCGTCTGTCTTTCCCATAGTGGAACTTCAGAGGATGAGTCAAAGTCAGAAGATGAGATTCTTGCGAAAAAAAGTGCCGGATCTGGATGTGATCGTCAGCGCACATACGCATACAAAATTAGAGGAGCCGATTGTACATGGGGATACCTATATCGTTTCCGCAGGGGAATATGGGAAGTATTTAGGATCCTTATCCTTAGAACAAAAGGCGGATGGCCGCTGGGGCATGAAAGAATATAAACTTACTCCAATCGAGACGGACATTGCAGAGAATGCTGCTACACAGGAAGAAATCAATTCTTTTATGGCGACGGTGGATACCGATTATCTGGCACAGTTTGGGTTTACGAGAGAACAGGTACTTGCGGAAAATGATGTAGCATTTGACAGCCTGGAGGATCTCTACAACATCCATACCGAGCATAATCTGGGGGATCTCATCGCAGATGCCTATGCTTATGCGGTCACAAACAGTACGGATTATAATGGCACTCCCGTGGATGTGGCGATCGCGCCGAGTGGAACGATCCGTGATACCTATACAAAAAGGAAACATTACGGTGGAGGATGTGTTTAATTCGTTTTCACTTGGAATCGGTGCGGACGGTGTGCCGGGCGATCCGCTGATCGAAGCATATCTGACAGGAAAAGAGTTAAAAACTGTGGCAGAAATCGACGCATCCGTGTCTGATCTGATGACATCTGCACGTTTGTATATGTACGGTTTGCAGTTTACTTACAACCCGCATCGTATGATCTTAAACCGTGTTACCGATGTGTATCTGCTGGATGCAGATGGCAATCGCAGGGAGTTAGAAGATGATAAACTGTATCGTGGTGGCAGATCTTTACAGTGGGCAGATGCTGTCTGCGGTGACGAAAACATCGTATGGACTGTTGGCTGTTGTGCCGAAAAAGGCAGACGGAACACCGATTGAAAATTTCGAAGATGTGATTTTTGACAGATAATGGCGGGGAATTAAAGGCATGGACGGCGATCGCACATTATATGGAGTCGTTCCCGGATGAAAATGGAGATGGAATTGCGGATATTCCACAATATTATGCCGGATTGCATGAAAGAAAAGTGGTAGATGATTCGGCCAATCTCATAAAATTAATAAAAATCCGAACAAATATGCCGTCATGATCGCAGGAGTCGTATTGATCGCTATTTTACTGGTTGTTTTGCTGATACGGTTAGTGTTAAAATTAGTAAAATACCAGACAGAAAAAGACGCAGCGGAAGTAAAGCAGGAGAAGAACCATGAGCGCGCAGGACAAAACGGAAGAAATTTTAAGACAAATGCATATATTGCTTGCAGGCAGTGAAGCTTATGACAGTATTGGCAGTAAAATTATCCTTGATAAAAAAAGAATGTTAGAGCTGCTTGCAGAGCTAAATAAGGCCATTTACGCGATGCTGGATGAGTATGAACTGACAACGCGGGGCAAGGAGCGTGCAAGACGTGAGGCGGCAAAAAATCGGAGAAGATATCTTAAAAGATGCCAGCGGGAAAGCGGAGGATGTGTATGCTGCGTCTGTTATGTATACCAATGAGGCACTGCGGCATGTACAGGAAATCATGCAGAGGGCAACGGATGCCATGCAGGAGATTTATAAGGATGCCAATGAAAAACTTCAGAAAGAAAAAAGATGTTGTAAGGAGAGACCAGTCAGACCTGAAAGGACATCTGCAGAATCTTGCTGATACGGACAAATATCTGAATCTGATCGAGGATCGTAACCGTGAGATTGAAAAAAAGAAAGGGCCAAGGAAAAGGGGGAGACAGAGCCATCGCCTTATTCTGCGATCCAACCGGAAATTAAGATCAACCAGGAGTATTTTGAAAAGGCAGGAATCGTGCCGGAAAATGAACTGCCCGAAGAAATTCCCGAAGATACGCCAGAGGAAGCTGCGCCAAAAGCAGAGGTAAATGTCAATGTCAATCTGGATGCGGAATATTTCCACTGGAAAGAGGGCGGAGAAGCTTCCGGCGAGAAGAAACCGGAGAAACATTCTTTCTTCTCCAGACATCATAAAGAGTAAAAGGAGAATGTGATGTTAGAGAAGCCGGAGGAAAAAGAGTTTCACAAAAAATGGGAAAGCCTGTATGTTTTACGGGACGCAGAAGTGACCTGACAACGATGATTTCCATTGCGGTCATAAATCCAATGATCCTGTATGTCTTTATCGGGTATGTAGCAGGGAAACGGATCAGTCTGCCGGTGTTGTATCTTATCATCGATGGAGTATTGTTTTTACAATGGGGACTGCTGGTAAAAAAGACGGAAAAGAAAGATAGAGCAGTCCATACAGGATGTGGCCGGACAAATGGACACCATCAGGGAAAAAAATAAATGAACTGGGAAATTAACTGACAAAAAGGGAGACAGCCTTAATGGCCGTCTCCCTGTTTATATCCTGTATTAGAGATGATCTGCTGGCTGTTTGAAAGAACTGTTGCAGATGGGGTATAATTTTCATCATTAAATAAAAAAACTGATGTAATTGTGTAACGTTAGAAGCAAGATCGCACGGAATGACAACATCGCCGATCTTATCATATTTGTGCGTTGTTTTTTCATATGGAAAACCGGTTGTATCTCCAATGTCATAACTGAAAACTTTTTGTGGCAAGGGCAAGGAGATCCGTGTTGGAAAAACGAGATCTATTTACAGCAGGAAGGCTTTCATGTGCTAAAGGCATATGATGGTGAAGAAGCGCTTGAGATATTGAAGAACAATGAAGTACATCTTCTGATCATGGATGTCATGATGCCGAAGTTGGACGGAATCCGTGCAACCCTGAAAATCCGTGAGAACAGCAGTATTCCGATCATCATTTTGTCAGCAAAAACAGAGGATTCAGACAAAATCTTAGGACTGAATATCGGGGCGGACGATTATGTGGAGAAACCGTTCAATCCGCTGGAACTGGTGGCAAGGGTAAAATCCCAGCTCCGCCGCTATACGCAGCTTGGAAATGCAGCAGAATCCGGTGACAGTATTTATACAGTTGGCGGTTTGAGCATCAATGACGATCTGAAGGAAGTGACGGTGGATGGCGAAGTGGTGAAGCTTACCCCGATCGAGTATAACATTCTTTTACTGTTGGTCAAGAATCAGGGAAAAGTATTTTCCATCAACCAGATTTATGAGAGTATCTGGAATGAGGATGCGATCGGAGCGGATAATACAGTGGCAGTACACATCCGCCATATCCGCGAGAAGATAGAGATTAATCCAAAAGAACCCCGCTATCTGAAAGTTGTATGGGGTGTTGGTTACAAAATTGATAAGAATTAAGAGTTAAGGAGCAATTATGGAGAGCCATCCTTATTCCTACGGAACAAAACTGACAGGTCTGATCCTGCATCTGTTTTTTACAGTGGTTTTAACGATAGCAGTATTTTTGCTGGCATCCATGCTTAGTAAAAATATTTTTGAATTGTCAGACGTTGGAACAGAACAGTTTCTGGATTCCGGGTATTACACAAAATGTATTGAAAAAAAATGTGATGACCTGAGCGATTACCTGCGCCTGCTGATCAAAGGTGAAAGCCGTACTTCAGAGGAGAACAGGCGTTATCTGCAATACACCAATGAGTTTAAGAGCGGTGATAGCAATTTCTGCTATTGGTACAGGATTGGTGAGGCGTGGTACACAAATCAGCCGGACACGAAGGAAGGACAGGAGTTTGACGTGGAAGCTGTGCTGATGGAGGCGAAGACCATGGGGAATTACCTGATCTATGATCTTGTGGACAAAGAATTTGGCACTGATATTAACGGCATGGCAGACTACTTCTTTGGCGGTGGGAATCAGATGCTCTGGCCTGCAGATGACATGACGCTGATCATCGGGATCGATACGGAACTGTCTGCAGAAGATGATATTTATGAGGCATCCCGGGAGTACGAACAGCTTCATCCATGGATCAAGGTCTGTACTTTCAGTGGCTTGGTCAGTCTGATGGGATGGATCATTTCACTGGTGTATCTGACTTTGGCAACCGGACGCCGCACAGGTGAGGAGAAAATCCATCTGAATCCGATCGATAAGATCAAGACGGAGATTCTGGTGGCGGCTTTTATTTTTATGATGGTGGAGCTTGTGATCCTCATTACAAAAGTAAACAGTGAGGAATGGGCTGTTTATGGGATCATTGTAGCATCAGGAACCGTGAGTCTTGTGATCGACGGTTTATTCCTGATCTTTTATCTGAGCATGGTGCGCAGAATGAAAGCGGAGATGCTCTGGGAGACAAGCGTTGCGTGCTGGCTCGAAAGAGGTATCCGCAAAGTATTTGCCAGACAGAAAACAACGGTGCGTGTGCTGCTGCTTTTTGCAGGACACATGGCTGTCTGCTTCATATTGGCGGTCGGTGCATTTTACTATCGGAGCATGACTGCACTGGTGCTGCTGCTCTTATTTTCAGCGGGAGAGTGTTACATGATCCTGCGAAAGGCAGTGGAGCAGTATCAGATCCGGCTGGGTGTGGAGAAGATCAGGGATGGAGCGCTTTCCGGGAAAATTGACATTGAACAGTTGCACGGCGAGGAGAAAAGTCTTGCGGAGGCGATTAATAACATTGGAGAAGGTCTTTTACATGCAGTGGATGACAGCACCAAAAATGAACGCATGAAGGCAGATCTTATCACAAATGTATCTCATGATATCAAAACACCACTGACATCAATTATTAATTATGTAAACCTGATGAAGCTGGATGATAATGAGCGTGTGCAGGGATATATTAAGATTCTGGATGAAAAATCACAGCGGTTAAACGGCGAAGGCGGACCGGAGCTTGTAAAACAGCTGTTGAATAAAACTTATGATATTGATATGCCGGGCGTTGTAGGCGTTTACCTGACCGGAACACCACAGAAAGGGGTTGGACCTCAGGATGTTGCCCTCGCCATTATCGGTGAAGTGTTTGATAAAGGCTATGTGAAGAATAAAGTCATGGAATTTGTAGGACCGGGTGTGTCGAACTTAAGCGTTGATTTCCGTATCGGCGTGGACGTTATGACGACCGAGACGACCTGCCTTTCCTCTATCTGGAGAACCGATGAAAAGGTACAGGATTTCTATGCGATCCACGGAAGACCACAGGCATACAAAGAGCTGAATCCGGGGGATGTGGCTTACTATGATGGAATGATCGAGATTGACCTCGGTCAGATCAAACCAATGATCGCAATGCCATTCCATCCAAGCAACACTTATACCATCGAAGAGCTGAATGCAAATCTGATGGATATTCTGGACGACTGCGAGAAACGTGCAGAAGTCAGCTTCGACGGAGCCGTAAAATTAGATTTAAAGAGTAAAGTAAGAAACGGAAAGCTTTATGTAGATCAGGGAATTATTGCGGGCTGTGCCGGCGGTGGATTTGAAAATATCTGTGATGCCGCAGACATTTTAAAAGGTGCAAGCATCGGACCGGATGAGTTTACATTGAGTGTATATCCGGCAAGTACCCCGATTTACATGGAACTGGTAAAAAATGGTGCAGTGGCAAGTCTCATGGAGACGGGAGCAATCGTCAAAACAGCGTTCTGCGGTCCTTGCTTTGGTGCCGGAGATACTCCTGCAAACAACGCATTCTCGATCCGCCACTCCACAAGAAACTTCCCGAACCGCGAAGGTTCCAAGGTTCAGAAAGGACAGGTTGCATCCGTTGCGCTTATGGATGCAAGATCCATTGCAGCAACTGCAGCAAATAAGGGATATTTGACCGCAGCTACCGATCTGGATGTAAATTATACAAAACCAAAATACTTCTTCGACAAGAAGATTTACGAGAACCGCGTCTTTGACAGCAAGGGAGTGGCTGATCCGGGTGTGGAGATCCAGTTTGGACCAAATATCAAAGACTGGCCGGCAATGAGTGCATTACCGGAGCATATGGTATTAAAGGTTGTTTCAGAGATTCACGATCCGGTTACGACAACTGACGAGCTGATCCCGTCCGGAGAGACTTCCTCCTTCCGGTCCAATCCGCTTGGACTGGCAGAGTTTGCACTTTCCAGAAAAGATCCGCTCTATGTGGGACGTGCAAAAGAGATCCAGAAAGCAGAGAAGGCAGTGGAAGCCGGAGAGTGTCCGGTTGAGGCTGTACCGGAATTGCAGGCAGTGATCGATACGATCAAGACGGTTTATCCTGATTTTGGTGAGAAAGCGAGAAAAGAGAAAGGCTATGCAGGATTTGGAAGTACCATTTTTGCAGTGAAACCGGGGGACGGTTCTGCGCGTGAGCAGGCTGCTTCCTGCCAGAAGGTACTCGGAGGCTGGGCGAACATTGCGAATGAGTATGCAACCAAACGTTATCGTTCCAATCTGATCAACTGGGGTATGCTGCCATTTATTATCGGAAAGGGTGATCTTCCATTTGAAAATCTGGATTATCTCTTTATTCCGGAAATCAGAAAAGCTGTTGAGGACAAGCAGTCTGAAATTCAGGCTTACGCAGTGAAAGACGGCGCATTAAAACCATTCAGCCTTCATATGGATGCCCTGACGGATGATGAGCGGGAGATCATTTTAAAAGGCTGTCTCATCAATTACTACCGTGGTTAATTTAAAAATCTAAAAAGATGATAAAAACAGAGGTCTGCTTAGTGACAGACCTCTGTTTTTGCGTTAGAATGAGAGTATAAATTACGCTTAGAAGCGCATGTTTGCACAAGTCGTTTCCGGCAGAAAAAGGAGAGCTTAAGTTGGAAGAACTAAAACAAAACGAACAGATACAGACACCGAAGACAAAAAAGACAGATGAATTTCATTTAAACAGATCACGATCATAGCGCTTGCTATTTTTATCACATTCTGTTGCTGCATTTTATTTTTCTTTGTCATATACCGTTATAATGGGTTTACAGATTTCTGGAAGAAACTGACATATATTTTACAGCCGGTCATTATCGGACTGGTTGTGGCATATCTTCTGAATCCGTTGATGAAACTCATAGATGGAAAGTTATTTTCCCTGTTTAAAGGAAAGATGAAGAGTGAGAAAAAAGCGAAAAAAATATCAAGAGGGCTGGCAATCGCAGGTGCACTGCTGTTTTTGGTAGGCATCATTGTCCTGCTGATCGCTGCGATCGTTCCATCCATCATCCAGAGCATACAGGGCATCATATCCACACTCCCTGCTGAGGTGCGTTCGCTTGTTGACTGGATCAATGATATCGCCAAGGGAGACAGCCAGATAGCGGACATTGCGGAAGAAGTAATCACACAGGCGGGTAACTTCTTTGAAAATTGGATGAAAAACACGCTGCTTCCACAGGCAGAAGTCTATATCTCTTCCATTACCAGCGGAGTGATCACCGGAGTAAAATTTGTGATCAATATTCTGGTCGGACTTATCATCTCTGTGTATGTTATGGCGAGTCAGGAAAAGTTTGCAGGTCAGGCGAAGAAAATCATTTATGCTATTTTTAAACCGGTCAGAGCCAATGTTGTAGTAGAGACTGTGCGGAAGAGCAACGAGATCTTTGGCGGATTTATCAGTGGAAAAATTTTAGATTCTGCCATTATCGGTGTGATTGCCTATATCGTGCTTGCGATCATGAAAATGCCGGATACCATGCTGGTGGCTGTGATCATTGGTGTGACCAATATTATTCCGTTTTTTGGACCTTTTATCGGGGCGATCCCATCCTTTATCATTATTGTTTTACAGAATCCGGTACAGGGATTATATTTCCTGATTTTTGTTATCATTTTACAGCAGGTAGACGGAAATATTATCGGACCGAAGATCCTCGGAGATTCCACCGGGCTTTCCTCTTTCTGGGTTGTATTTGCCATTCTCGTATTTGGCGGTCTGTGGGGCTTTCCTGGAATGCTGCTTGGTGTGCCGATCATGGCAGTGATTTATTATATTGTTTCCAATGTTGTCACATATTCCCTGAAAAAGCGTGGGATCCCGGCAACGGAGATAGATTATGTCAACCTTGACCGCATCGATAAGCACACCAATCAGCCGGTTTATGAGACCACGGAAAGAATAAAAAACAGGATGAAAAATCGGCAGGGGAAGCATGATAATTTTTGACATCTAATTGTGCCTATGATAAACTAAAAGGTATCATAGACAAATTGAAAAAGGTAATGGATCATTACGGAAATGCACAGTTTGAGGTGGCAGAATTGGATAAATATGAATATAAATTAAAGCTGGATCAGATGAAATCACTCACAGCCGAGGGGAAATACGAAGAGGCGGCTGAGATCGCGGATACCATCAACTGGCGTAAGATAAAGAACATTAACGCTCTGGTAAAAGTAGGAGAGATCTACGAGAAAGTAGGGCGTTATGATGAGAGCAAGGATGTTTTGCTGACGGCTTATGACAAGTCGCCGATCGGCAGAATGATCATTTATCGTCTTGCAGAGGTTGCAGTCAGGACAAAGAGTTTTGATGAGGCAAAAGAGTATTATCAGGAGTTTGTGGAGATCGCACCTCATGATAATTTAAAATACGTGTTAAAGTATGAGATAAGCAAAGCGCAGGGTGCAGATATCGGCACCCTTATTGGCATTTTAGAAGAACTCAAAGAGCAGGAGTATTCAGAAGAGTGGGCATATGAGCTTGCATATCTGTACCATAAAGCCGGTATGAGCGAGAAATGTATCGATGCCTGTGACGAACTGATCTTATGGTTTGGTGATGGCCCATATGTAGAACGCGCATTAGAATTAAAGATGCTGTACCAGCCACTGACAAAACAGCAGGAAGACAAGTACCGCACATTCCGTCAGAGACATGACGGCGTTGTAGAAGTGAGACCGGAAGATCCGTTAGAATCCGGGGAGATCATACCGGAACCGGTGCAGATCAAAGATGTGAAGATGTCTGCGGAACGCTTTAACACACAGAACCTGCAGGAAGAACTTCAGAGAAGTATGCAGGAGATCATGAATGCCACGGAAAAAGAGGCAGTCAATGATACGATGGATAACATTAAGAAACTGGTAGAGGATATTCCGTATCTCCAGATTCCATCCGAGAAAGAAGAAGAGCCACAGGAAGAAGAGGTTTACCAGCATATTGAGACAGATGAGGAGATTGACAATTCTTTAAAATCCAATTTCCAGGAGATGTTAGTGGATGAGGATGGACAGATGAGCCTTTATATGCAGGGAGGCAGAGTGGCAGAGCCGCAGGTATCCGGACAGATGAGCATTGAGGATGTGCTTGCTGAATGGGAAAAGACCAAGCGTGCCGCAGAGGCAGCCTTGCAGGAAGCAGAGCAGAGAAAACTCGAGTCTGCAAAGGCGAGAGCACTTCAGGAAGCGGAAGAACTGCTGGGGCGGCTTGCGGATGTCATTCCAATGCTTGATTCCGGCTTGACGCCGAAGGATCTTCTGGATCAGAAATACTTAAGCAAAGACGGACAGCCGAACGACAGTGCAGTCTCCATGGTTACGAACATGAACCAGTTTTTACAGCAGGAGATCGACCGCCTCAGCGATGAAAATGCACAGATGGATGAACAGCTCGCAGCTGTCGGGGCATCTCCGGTTGGAGATTACATGGCAAACGCCGGTGTGGCTGCGGAAGACGCAGCACAGAACGTTGTGGCAGCCGGTGTACAGGAATTAATGGCAGAGGAAGAACTTCCGGAAATCGCAATGCCGGAAGCGTTAGCAGAAGCGGACGACACAATGGAGGCAGGCACATCTGCGGAAGATGTGGAAGCAGCTATTTTAGCAGAGACTGCGCGCCAGATGGCAAAAGAATCAGTGGAAAAAGAAGAATTACCGGAGATTGAGCTGCCAGGGGACTTAGACCTTGGAAAAGAGGAAACAGCAGAAGAGATTCTTCCTGCCATTGCGGAACCGGAGGCATTTGAAGTTCCGGATACGATCAGTAAGCTTTCCAAAGAATTAAGAGAAATCTTTACATATTTTGTTCCAATCACGGGTATGGAAGAACAGCTCTGTCAGGCACTTACAGGTGCATCCCAGCATCTGGCGAAGGGAACGACGGCTGGAACCGGAAATATGATCATACAGGGCGGTTCCGGAAGCGGTAAGACAGTGCTTGCGACGAGTATGATCAAGGCATTACAGAAAGAAACAGGAAAGCCGAATGGCAAGATCGGCAAGATCGAAGCATCAGTCCTCAATCAGAAGGATGTTGCAGCATTGCTGAAAAAAGTAGCCGGTGGCTGTCTGATCATCGAAAAAGCCGGAGATCTGTCCCGCGAGACAGCGTTAAAACTTTCTCTTTTATTAGAACAGGATACAAGTGGAGTGCTTGTGATCATTGAGGACAAAACATGGAATCCAGAAGGCTTTATCCAGAGATGATGGATTTGCAGCGAAGTTTTCTGAGAAGATCAATATTCCTATTTTTACCAGTGATGAACTGGTTTCGTTTGCAAAATCTTACGCAAATGAATTGGGATATACCATTGATGAGATGGGTGTGCTGGCGCTGTATAACAGCATCAGTAATATTGAGCACGCTGACAGGGAGACAACCCTGACAGAGGTAAAAGAGATCGTCGATAAAGCAGTAGCACATTCAGAGAAGGGTGGTTTGAAAAAGGCGTTCAGCATTATCACATCCAGAAGATATGATGAGGATGATTACATTATCTTACGGGAGAAAGATTTTGACTAAAGAAGAAAACCACAGTGAGTCTGCGGTTTAGAGATAGAAGTGAAGAGGGGTAGGGATTATGGCGAATTTTACTGAATTAGACCGCTATCTGTTCGGTCAGGCGACACATTACGATATTTATCGGAAGCTGGGGGCACATTTTGCAGAGGTAAAGGGAGTAAAGGGAGTATACTTCGACCTGTGGGCACCGAATGCGGAAAGAGTTTTCTTGATCGGCTCATTTAACGGATGGAATGAGACGGCAAATGAGATGACACGCCTGAAACCGGAGACAATGGGGATTTACGAATTGTTCATTCCGGGATTGAAGGAGGGGGAGCTATATAAGTATCTGATCGAGACAAAAGATGGCAAGCGTCTTTATAAGGCAGATCCTTATGCAAATTATGCAGAACTCCGGCCGGGAACAGCATCTGCGATTGCGGATATTGAACATTTTAAATGGACAGACAGCAAGTGGATGGAGAATCGTAAAAAAGAAGAGGATGTGTATGCACAGCCGATGGCAATCTACGAGGTTCATCCGGGCTCCTGGAAACGTCATCCGGGCAGGGATGATGAAGGATTTTACAGTTACAGGGATCTCGTAACCTATCTGATCCCATATGTAAAAGAAATGGGGTATACCCACATTGAGCTGATGGGGATTTCCGAGTATCCGTTTGATGGTTCCTGGGGATATCAGGTGACCGGATATTATGCACCGACTTCCCGCTACGGAAAACCTGAGGACTTTGCATATTTTATCAACGAGTGCCACAAGAATAAAATCGGTGTGATCCTGGACTGGGTACCGGCGCATTTTCCAAAAGATGCGCATGGATTGGCAGAGTTTGATGGTACATGCCTGTATGAGTATGCAGATCCAAGAAAGGGAGAGCATCCGGACTGGGGAACCAAGATTTTTGATTATGGCAAAAATGAGGTGAAGAACTTCCTGATCGGCAGTGCGCTGATGTGGGTAGAACACTATCATATTGATGGTCTCCGTGTGGATGCGGTTGCCTCTATGTTATATCTGGATTATGGAAAAGAAGAAGGACAGTGGGTCCGCAATAAATATGGCGATAATAAGAATCTGGAAGCCATTGAGTTCTTTAAGCATATTAACACATTGATTCTGGGACGTAACCACGGAGCGGTGATGATCGCAGAGGAATCTACTGCATGGCCGAAAGTGACCGGACCGGTGGAAGAGGACGGACTGAACTTCAGTTATAAATGGAATATGGGATGGATGCATGACTTCCTTGATTATATGAAGTTAGACCCATATTTTAGAAAAAATAATCATCATAAAATGACATTTGCCATGAGTTATAATGCGAGCGAACATTATATCCTGGTGTTATCTCATGACGAAGTGGTACATTTAAAATGCTCTATGCTCAATAAGATGCCTGGACTTGGAAGAGACAAATTCCAGAATCTTATGGCTTGTGCTTGCGGAAACTACTTCACCGGAAGATTATGAAAAAATGCAGGAAGATGGCTTTTCGCTGGATGATACTACGAGCAATAAGATCGTGACCGTGACGGATAAGATCAAAGCACAGCTGGCAAAAGGCAGGGGTGGATATTTCTAAATTTGGAGATGATCTTGATCTCGAACAGCTTGCACAGATCACGGGCAGTCCGGAACTTGCAGTTCAGATCGCAAACAGTCTGCGGGAAGCGGATCTGCCGCTTGCGGATGATAATTTTAAACAGATCGCAGAGACAGTAAATATGGCGGATTCTTTATCCGCATTGGATGATGGCGCTGTAAAATATCTGATTGATAATCGGTTAGAGCCTACGGTGCGAAATATATATTTTGCTGAGCATTCTGCAAGTGCAGGCTATATTTCGGCAGAACAGCAGGATATTTCGTCCTTCCTTCCACAGGTGAAAAACGTGATCGCATCAGCAGGACTGGAAGTAAATGATGATACCATTGCAACCAGTAAGTGGATGTTAGAAAATGATATACCGCTGACGAAGGAGAATCTTACTTATGCACAGGCTCTGCGCCAGACAGGACTGACCACGGGGGCAGAAGATATTGCCGCACTTGCAGCAGAGGCGGTCAGCGAAGGGAAAAGCGCACAGGATGCGGTGATCCTGTCCGGCTATACATGGATGGAGCAGGCGAAAGACGCTGTGGATACCGTAGAAAATGCCACGGATGAAGATCTTGCTTATATCGTGGAAAAAGGATTGCCACTTACCCTGGACAGTTTAAGGGGAAGCTGCGGCAAACCGGACATCGGGAACGGCGGCATCAGAAAGCCAGGCGGTGGGAACTGTGGCATCATCTGAAGCTCAGAGTGAGGATGCAGCGCAGAGCATTGCGAACGAGAGTTATACCCCAAAAGGGCAGCAGCTTCTGACGGCACGCAGACAGTTAGAAGAAATTCGTCTTGCAATGACGGTGGAAGCAAATTACCGTCTATTAAAACAGGGGTTTCCATTGACACCGAGCCGTTGGTAAAACTGGTGGAACAGCTGAAAGATCAGGAAAATGCATATTATAAAAATCTCCTGATATCTGAAGGTGTGGATGTGAACGACGAGCAGGTGGAACTTTTAGAGAGGTCGATAAAAAGTTTCCGATATGCGTTATGTTCCGGCATATGTGCTTGGAATGAAAGATGCCGAGGTGTCGACGATCAATGGTGTCCATAAAGCCGGTATGGAACTGAAAAGTTCTTTTGAAAAGGCAAGTCAGCAGTATGAGACCCTGATGACAGCACCGAGAACTGATCTGGGGATTCCATCCAGAAGGCATTCCGCAATGTGGATGATATTTTAAACGACCTTGATATGGAACTGACGGATGAAAACCGTCGTGCGGTTCGGATTCTTGGATATAACAGTATCGAGATCACCCAGGATTCTGTGTTTCAGATGAAAGCTGCAGATGAAGAAGTACAGCGGTGTTTAAAAATATGACTCCGGCGGTTGTTACACAGATGATAAAACGGGGATCAACCCACTGGAAATGGATTTTACATCGTTAAACCAGGAGGCAGAGAATATTAAGAGCGAGGAGTCTGAAGGGGATGATAACCGTAGATTCAGTGAATATCTTGGAAAATGGAAAAAATAATCGAAATCAGTGAGGAAGGAGCGAAACTCTTATATCGGAATCTATCGTCTGATCCATCAGGTGGAAAAGACAGATGGTGCGGCAATCGGTGCATTGATAAAGCAGGGATCGCCCCTTACGATGAAAATCTGCTCACAGCTGTGCGGTCATGACAAGACAAATAAGATGGATTATTCTGTAGATTCTGATTTTAATGGCGTATCAGGGACATCCAATGGCAGCTCGATTACGGATCAGATTGAGGCAGCCTATCAGAACAAACTGCTTAAAAGGACGCAGCTGATCTTTTGACACCGGGCAGATTGCGAAAGTGTTGTTTGATCAGGATTCTGACTGGGAGAACATGACGCCGGAGGAATTTAAAGCAGCGCTGGAGCTGGCGAAAAGAACAGGCAGATGAGTGGCATTGATGCAGATTATGAAAAGAGCAGCTTGCGCAGTTAGAGCAGGCAGCAAATGCGGATGAGTATTTATCGTATTTTGGATAAATATGATATTCCAAATACAAATCAAATGTCTGGCAATGGAATCCATGATCAACCAGCGTAATCAGATGTTTCGTAAGATTTTTGGAAGACAGTATGGCAGACCACAATGGAAGACAATCAGGTAGATGCGGATGATTTAGAAGCAATTAAGGCAGGAATTGTTAGAGGAATTTGGAGAAGCTGTTTCAGAACCGGCAGATATGGCGGCTGCGCAGGAGAAGTTAGGCGAACTCGCAGAAAATGTGATGAAGACGATGATAAACAGCGATCATGTGACGAGTCTTGATGTGCGTGAGATGAAAATGCTTTCCGCGCAGCTTTCCGTAAACAGTATTCTTGCAAAAAGAAGAGCAGTATGCTGTTCAGTAATGGTCAATGATGAACTTATGAATGTTTCTGTTAAAATCGTGCGCGGTGTGGACAAAAAGGAATCGTCGATATAATGATGGAAAGTGGTGCGCGGAAAGATCGCGGCGACATTCCAGGCAAAGGAAGATGGTATACATGGACTGGTCGCCACAGATTCAGAGGAGACGGCAGAACTCTTTGAAAGAACAGGCACAGAATCTTATGGATTCGCTTGGCGGAGAGAGAATGATGATGTTACAGAATTACACTGTGCACACATAAAGGACCTTGATCTGAATCATTTCTCCATGGGAGCGTTTGGAGTCGATGCAAGAATGAAACTCCGACCTCTGAGGATCAGGATACTTACCGTGTGTGCAGACCTCACGTTTGTATGGAATTGCAGAGCATTTTATCAAAGCAGTAAAGGAACACTCGCACAGGAGGCATAAAAATTGATTTTCGGACTACATGGATTCCGATAGATAATTTTGTATACCGATATATATGGCATTTACGAGCTTATTTTGGTAGTCGTCTGTCAAAAGAAGATCTGCCTCTGTCGGATTACTTAGAAACCCACACTCTACAATAACGGTAGGTGTGGGTGTTTTTGAGCAGATAATAGCTTTCATTTGCTTTTTGCAACGCGGTGATTATCAGGATCAACATTTGCGATCAGGCTGTCCTGGATCGTATCTGCCAGTTTTTTTCCATCCTGCGACTGACCAAAATAAAATACCTGTGCACCGCAGACTTCCGGAGACGGATAGCTGTTCTGGTGCAGGCTGACCGTAAAGATGGGGCTGCCTCCGTGATGATTTTACAGCGGTTTTGCATATCTTCCGCTTTTTTTGTTGGTGTTTCCCTCAGAATAAAGACCGATGTCCGAGTCGCGTGTTAGGATAATCCGGATGGAATCCTGCTTGAATTTATCGAAGTTTCAGTGCCAGTGCAAGATTGATGTCCTTTTCAGTGCGTCATTGGTGCCGACTTTGCCGGGATCGATACCGCCGTGCCCGGCATCGATCACGATCGATAAATTACCGGAAGGTGAGCTGGTCTGTCCGGTGTCCCCGGTAAGCTCTGTATTATGTGCGGAATCTGGACAGAC
>VOFH01002520.1_pt1 | contig 37891 bp, 61 predicted proteins | sample 5384091 | NCBI WGS metagenome assembly VOFH01 (sample SAMN12384727, study PRJNA508395) | human gut metagenome | isolation source: healthy gut G | host: Homo sapiens
TTAGCCGCAGGAGCCGGAGAAATGCGAATCTCAGCCATTATATGAAGAAAAGCGGCGGTTATCCTACCTGGGACCGCACGAACTTCAAATATTTTTCCGCTGGGAGATGAGTTCTATACGGATGTCCTTCAGGAGCTCCAAAAGGCCAGAAGATATATTTTTGTCGAATATTTCATTATTTCAAAAGGGATCCTGTGGGATTCGATCCTGAAGATCCTTGAGCAGAAGGCGAAAGAGGGCGTGGAGGTAAGAATCCTCTATGATGGCATGAACTCCTTTTTCCAACCTGCCCCACGACTATCCGAAGGAGCTGGAGGCAAAGGGAATCCGCTGCCGGATCTTTCAATCCGATCCGCCCGGCGATCTCTACAAGCCAGAATAACCGTGATCACAGAAAGATCCCTTGTGATCGATGGCCATACCGCCTACACCGGCGGCGTGAACCTCGCGGATGAGTATATCAACCGGAAAGTCCGGTTTGGCCACTGGAAAGACAATGCGATCCGCCTGAAGGGAGAAGCCGTGAGGAACTTTTTACGGTGATGTTCCTCCAGATGTGGGATGTCTGCTCAAAAAAGCCGGATTCGGATTTTGATTACAGCCCATATCTTGATATCGGGGATTATTTCCATTCTCCGGAGCTTGACATGGACGGATTTTCGATCCCGTTTTCTGACAGCCCGATCGACGGGGAACCGGTGGGACACCAGCTTTATCTGGATATTATCTATCAGGCAAAAAAAATATGTGTACATTATGACCCCTTATCTGGTGCTCGATGATGATATGATCACAGCCCTGACCTATGCGGCAAAGCGCGGGGTGGACACGGTCATCATCATGCCTCATATTCCCCGATAAAAAGTCAGCGTTCATGCTGGCCCATTCTTACTATACGGAGCTGATAGAGGCGGGGGTAAAGATTTACGAGTACCTGCCGGGGTTTGTCCACCAAAGACGTTTGTCAGCGATGGGGAGAAAGCTGTGGTTGGATCCGTCAATATGGATTTCAGAAGCCAGTATCTGAATTTTGAGTGCGGGGTTTATATTTATGAGAATCCGGTGGTGGAGCAGATCAAAAAAAAGATTTTGATGAGACGCTGCCGAAATGCGTGCGTATGACAGAAGAGAGCGTTGAGGCGCCCGGCACCGCATGTTTGTAGGAAAGGCGATGCGTCTGATCGCACCGTTGATGTAGGGAGAATGCAGGAAGGACAGCCGTGCCGGGAGAAAATTCCCGGATGGCATCATACAGAAAAAAGAAAAGGAAGCGGGAAGAGGATGATCCTCTACTCGCTTCCTTCTTCTCGTTTAGCGGGTCGGCAGCGGCCGTGTTGACAGATGATTCTGCGCGTTCCCGTAAAGAGGTTGCGCCAATCTCCTTTTTTGTAGGCTGCGATCGCGTCCGCGATCCGTTCTTTGATGTACTGGTCTTTTTCTAATTTTCTTTCCTGCTCATCCGGATTATCCAGAATGGGTACGAAGAGAAACCTGCGGACAGCGAAGAGGATCGCAACGGCAACACAGCCGATAAGAGCTTCTTTGATGGCAAGGTGGTCGATGACCATCTGTCTTGCCACGGAGAAGAGAAGGACTTCGACGATGGAGTCGATGTCATGGCGGCAGAACATTTTTAAAAGCTCTACGCCAATGACGAGATCGAAGCTTTTCGTCATGAAATCGGAAAGATCGAAGCCATTGTCGAGATACAGGCTGTACAGGTTTTGGGGGAACCGGTATAAATGCGATACAGATCGCGACGATCAGGACCAGGGGCACAGGCGATTCCAGATAGGAGGAGACTTTCATAAGGAATAGCTGCGCCTCTGGATGCGGGGACTTGTGTAGTGCTTCATGAGCTGGTACCTCCCGGGGTATAGAGAAGTCTTGATGACTTATGCAGAGGTGGACGGGTTGCTGCTTTGTCTTGAAACGTGCTGCAGGTGGTGGAAAACTACAGCAATATGGACAAATATTTAAAAATATTATACAGAAAACCGGCAATATTATCAATTATGAATTGAAATTGTGTTAAATAAAATACAAAATCGCCCCGGCTCTGTTCATACTTTTTAATAGAAAAAAATTTTGATTTTTATTACAAATATGTTACACTATTGTTCGTATGTATCGTACAGGAAGACGGAAAACAGTAATGGAGATAAACACATGAATGATGATAAAGATACAGTAAACTATATGGATTCTATCAACAAGGCGAGCAGAAAGCGGAGAAGGAAACCGTCTTTCTGGGAACAGTACGGAATCCTTTGTGATCGGAGCGGCTGTTCTTGCAGTGATCGTTGTGGCGGTGGTATTTGGCGGAAAGGCCGTGAACGCCGTCAAAGGAAAAATGGCGGCGGCGCAGGCTGCATCTGAGTCCGCCTCGGAGAGCGAGAGTGCGGAGGAAGCTTCCCTTCAGGCAGAGGAGGAGAGCCGTGCAGAGATCGAATCCGAGTCGGCGGAAACGGATGCAAAGATTAAAGAAGTGATCGATTCCTACCGAATCTTGGTATCGCGAAGGTCACAGGCTACTTAAATATCCGGAAAGACCCGAATGAGGCAGCGAATGTGATCGGAACACTTTCCGATGGAAGTGCCTGCGAGATTCTGGAGACTCTGGAGGGCTGGTATAAGATCAGCTCCGGCGAGGTCGAGGGATATGCCAGCGCGGAATATATCCTGACCGGGGATGAAGCAAAGACCGCGGCGAAAGACCTTGTAAAGGAACGTGTATATATTACCGCAGACAATTTAAATATCCGTGAGACACCTTCTATGGACGGAAACATCGTTGGTAAATGCCTTCAGGGTGAACTTCATGAACTTCTCGGGGAGACAGATGGCTGGTATCAGATCTCCGGCGGCTATATCTCTGCGGATTACGCGGAAAAACGGTTTTGTATGAACGAGGCAAACAAGCTGGATATGAAGGAGATGGTCTTAAACTTCTATGACCATCCGGGCGTATCCAACGTTTCCAATTACTTAAATATCCGTGCGGGCGCAGGTGAGAGCGAAAAGATCATCGGAAAGCCCCGAGCTATGCTGGATGTGAGATCTTAGAGGATGCCAACGGCTGGTATAAGATCAGTTCCGGTGGAATTACCGGATATGTAAAGAGCGAGTATATTCTTACCGGTGACGCTGCGAAAGAGGCGGCGATGAGTCATGCGGAGCTTATGGCGATCGTCCATGCGGACCGCTTAAACGCGAGAACAGAGCCGTCCACCGACGCGAAGATCTGGACCCAGATCTCCGAGAATGAGCGGTATCATGTCGCGGAGCAGCTCGACGGCTGGGTAAAGATCGAATTTGATGAAGGCGGAGAAGGCGATGGAAACGATGAAATTTCTTCCGCTTATGTCTCCTCAGAATTTGTGGAAGTACGATATGCCCTGTCTGAGGCGATCAAATTCTCACCGACGGAAGAAAGTGCTTCCTTAAGAAGCCGGATCGTAAACTACGCGATGAAGTTCCTGGGCAATCCATATGTCTGGGGTGGTACGAGCCTTTACAAGAGGCGCTGACTGTTCCGGATTTACCATGTCGGTTATGAAAAACTTCGGAATTTCCCTTCCACATTACTCCGGTTCCCAGGCGAACAGCGGAAAACGGATCAAGTCGAGTCAGATGAAGCCGGGCGATCTGATCTTCTACGGAAGCAGCCGGGGAAGGATCAACCATGTTGCCATGTACATCGGAATGGACAGATCATCCACGCAGCGAGCCGAAGAAGCGGAATCAAGATCTCTACCTGGAACTACAGAACTCCGGTGTGCATTGTGGATGTAATTGGAAACAGGTCCTGATCGGGTATATTGTGATAAAAATGAATATGAGAACTCCTTTCTGGACATACTGTGTACCTGGTGTGTCAGAAAGGAGTTTTTTTGTTATGAATGAAAAGGAACAGAAGGAGACAAAGGCGGAGGAGGAGCGGATCCGGGAGAACGGGCAGGTGACGCTGGAGGAGAACAGGGAAGAGGATCCATCTCTTTATCTATCATCGGGGGAGATCGAAGGGCATGACAATCTATCCGGGAGCACGAAGACCACAAAGTATGAACATATTCTGCCGGAACTTGCGAAGGTGGAGAGCGATGAGAAGATCGGAGGGTCCTGATCCTTGTGAATACCATCGGCGGGGATGTGAGCTGCGGGCTTGCACTGGCGGAGATGATCGCCTCCCTCAGCAAGCCGACGGTTTCCTTAGTCATCGGGGACAGCCACTCCATCGGTGTGCCATTGGCGGTGGCGTCAGATTATTCCCTTATCGTGCCGACCGGGACCATGCTGGTGCACCCGGTGCGCATGAGCGGGATGGTGATCGGGACGGCACAGACCTACGAATATTTTGAAATGATCGAGGAACGGATCATAAGCTTTGTATCAGAGCACAGCAGGATCGATCGGGAAAAAATGAAACGGCTCATGCACAATACGAAGATGCTGACGAAGGATCTCGGACGGTTCTGGTCGGAAAAGAGGCGGTGGAGTGCGGACTGATCGACGGAGAAGGCGGAATCAGGGACGCCATCGAAAAGCTGAATGCGCTGATAAAAACGACTGACCGAAAATATGTTCGATTTATAATTTCTTACGGTTGCATTTTGGCATTTTTTTTTGTATACTATATTTTGGGGGTACTTGCCCCGTAAAGTTAAAGGGGGAAAAGCACTTGGCTGGAACCAGAAAACAAAAAGAAACGACAAAACAATCACAGGTGTCTGCAAGAACAAAAACCACATCAAAGACAACGCAGAAATCTGCACAGACGCCTAAGAATAAGACAACAAGGACAGGGGCGAGAGCTTCCGAAAAGAGAAGAGAAACGAAACCGCAGTATGAGGAAGATACCGGATTCTTACAGTCTGAGGCAGTGATCCTCGGCACCTTCGCGGTATGTGTGCTGTTATTCTTGAGCAACTTCCATATCTGCGGATTCCTCGGTGACTTTTTCAGCCGGATCATGCTGGGCGTGTTCGGCTGTATCGGTTATCTGGCTCCGTTATTGTTGTTCGCAGAACTGTTATTCTACGCTTCGAATAAGGGAAATATCCGGGCAGTCTACAAGATGATCGCGGTGGAAGTCCTTCTGATCGTGCTCTGTGGTCTTGCGCAGCTTGTGTTCGGCGGCGGATACCGGGAAGGTCAGACGATCCTCGACATCTATAAGTCCGCCGGAGTAAGTGGACTTGGCGGCGGCGTGATCGGCGGTGTCCTTGTTATGGTTCTCCACACAGCGGTGGGAACCATCGGGGCCTATGTGGTCCTTCTCGTATTTATGATCATCTCACTGGTGTGCATCACGGAAAAAATCCTTCGTGTCCGCTGTTAAGAGCGGAAGTGGAAAGGCATATCGGTATGCAAAGGAAGACTACAGCAGAAGAAAAGAGCTCCACGAGGAACGTCAGGAGGAAAAACGCAGACTCTCGGGAAGAGCAGCGCGTTCAGGGCGTGGATCTTGCTGCGACCGATCTCTCGAGAACTCCGGATTTCGGTGGAATTGCCGGTGGCTATCTGGGCGTTGTGGATGCTGAGGCTGTGTCCGAGGCAGATGAGACGAAACAGGAAATAAATGTTTCCGATACATATAAAGAAGAAACGGCGGATCCGAAGGCGGAGACAGGAAGTATGCAGCCGGATCCTGCAGATATCTTTAAAGGAAAGATCACGATGGGAGGTAGGCCGGTAGAAAATCCGGAGTCTTCCAGTGAGGATCAGAGTAAGGAAGGCCGGTCCGGAGAAGACGCGATGAAGGATGTGGAACGCGTTCCGTTTGAGGAAGATGCTGTCCCGCCTGGAATCCATGAGGATGAGGACGTGTTTATCAGTCATGGGGAGAGTGCCTTTGATGATGAGGATATGTTCCCGGACGAAAAGAAAAGGGAGACAAAGGCCTGGGAGAAAAAACCGAAGGTGTCCGTTTTATCCAATCTCCCGGATATCCCGTTGGATGAGCCCGCGGCGGATGATGACGAGATCTTTGCGTCCATGAGAAGAAACACGGAGAGAAAAGCGGACGGCCTCCGTGCAGAGAATGCCAAATCAGGCAAAATTGCAGAGCCAGACGAAACTGCAGAGACTTCGAAGACGGCAGAGGAGGAAAAAGACGAGTTCCCGGAGACGGAAGAAAATGAAAAGACGGCCGGAATTCCTGCCTCCGAAGAAGAATCCATGAGCGTTCTTTCAGATGACGAATTTCTCGACACAGAGCCTTATGTGGAAAATGAGGACTACTGGATTCAGGCAGCAGAGCCGGGAAGCCGTGCATATGTGGCAGCACACGGCAGCAGCGAGAAATCCCCTGAACGCCCGGCCGCTAAGGAACCGTCCGAAGAACACCGTCAGGTCGTGACCGCGTCCGGAAAAGTCATTGAAACGGATACGGAAGAGATCATAAAGAAAAAAGGCGGAAGTAAGAAAGCGGGAAGCAGCCGAGAGGGAAGAGGCAGGAAACGAGGTATTAAAGGAGATCCGGCAGACGGAAGAAAAACCAAAGAAACCTTATATGATCCCACCGCTTGACCTCTTAAAGAAAGGCGCTCCCGTGACGGGGGCAGTCGGAACAGGAATTTAAGGATACGGCAATCAAGCTCCAGCAGACATTAAGAAACTTTGGTGTCGGAGTCACCGTGACGAATATCAGCTGTGGGCCGACCGTTACCCGGTACGAACTTCACCCGGAGCAGGGTGTAAAAAGTGAGCCGGATCCTGTCGCTGGCGGACGATATCAAGTTAAACCTCGCTGCAGCGGATATCCGTATCGAGGCGCCGATCCCCGGAAAAAGCAGCCGTGGGAATCGAGGTGCCGAACAAGGTCAATAGCATGGTCTATCTGCGTGACCTTTTAGAGAGCATGGAATTTAAAAATCATAAATCGACACTGGCTTTTTGCGGTGGGTAAGGACATCGGCGGACAGGTAGTCATTGCAGACCTCGCAAAGATGCCGCACCTTCTGATCGCCGGGCAGACTGGTTCCGGTAAATCAGTAGGGATCAACACGATGATCATGAGCCTGATCTACCGCTCATCCCCGGATGATGTGAAGCTCATTATGATCGATCCGAAGGTGGTTGAACTTTCCGTCTATAACGGAATCCCACACCTGTACATCCCCGTCGTGACCGACCCGAAGAAGGCGGCCGGTGCCCTCAACTGGGCAGTTGCGGAGATGATGGAACGATACAATAAGTTCGCTTCCTCGAATGTCCGCGACCTGAAAGGGTATAACGCGAAGGTACAGACTCTGGCGGAGAGCGGGGATATCCCTGCGGACCAGATTCGAAGAAACTGCCGCAGCTCGTGATCATTATCGACGAGCTGGCGGATCTCATGATGGTTGCCTCAAACGAGGTGGAGGACGCGATCTGCCGTCTGGCACAGCTTGCCCGGGCAGCGGGAATTCATCTTGTTATCGCGACCCAGCGTCCGTCCGTCAATGTCATCACAGGTGTGATCAAAGCGAACGTGCCATCGCGGATCGCGTTCTCAGTTGCGTCCGGTGTGGATTCAAGAACGATCCTCGACATGAACGGCGCAGAGAAACTGTTAGGAAACGGCGATATGCTGTTTTACCCGTCCGGTTATCGAAGCCGCTCCGCGTGCAGGGCGCTTTTTGTATCGGACGGCGAGGTGTCAAATGTAACCGAGTTCTTAAAAGAACAGAACGAGGATACAGGATATAACACGGAAATCGAGAAAAACTGACCCAGTCCTCCTTAGCCGGAGGAGCGGGCGGACAGAATGAGCGGGACGCATTGTTTACCGATGCGGGCAAGTTCATTATCGAGAAGGATAAAGCGTCGATCGGCATGCTTCAGAGAATGTTCAAGATCGGCTTTAACCGTGCTGCCCGGATCATGGATCAGCTTGCCGAGGCCGGTGTTGTAGGGGAAGAGGAAGGAACGAAGCCAAGGAAGATCCTGATGTCCATGGAAGAGTTCGAAGAATTCCTGGAAGCGGGGTACTAAAGCCTGCGGCTGTTGAAATTGAAATGGCTGCCTGCTGCGGAAGCCGCAGATCCACAGAAATGATATGCTACTACAAAGGAGGATACCGATTATGAAGACCGATATCGAGATTGCACAGGAGACGAAGATGCTCCCGATTACCACCGTTGCGTCCCAGTATGGAATTACTGAGGACGATCTGGAACTTTACGGAAAGTACAAGGCAAAGATCTCCAATGAGCTCTGGCAGGAGATCAAGGACAGACCGGATGGAAAACTCGTTCTGGTGACAGCGATCAACCCGACTCCGGCAGGAGAGGGAAAGACCACAACCAGTATCGGACTTGCACAGGCGATGACAAAGTGCGGAAAGAAAGCGATGCTTGCTCTCCGTGAGCCATCCCTCGGGCCGTGCTTTGGAATCAAGGGCGGGGCAGCCGGCGGCGGATATGCCCAGGTCGTTCCGATGGAGGACTTAAACCTTCATTTTACCGGTGATTTCCATGCGATCACGACAGCGAACAACCTGTTGGCAGCACTTCTTGACAACCATATTCAGCAGGGAAATACTCTTGGAATCGACCCGAGACAGATCCTCTGGAAGAGATGTCTTGACATGAACGACCGTGTGCTGAGAAACATTGTAGTGGGACTCGGCGCAAAGGCAGACGGTTTCGTCCGCGAAGACCATTTTGTCATAACGGTTGCCTCTGAAATCATGGCCATCCTCTGTCTGGCAACGGATATGAAAGACTTGAAGGAGCGCCTCGGAAGAATCATTGTAGCGTATAATTTTGCGGGTGAGCCGGTGACAGCGAAGGATCTCAACGCGGTCGGCTCCATGGCAGCTCTCTTAAAGGATGCCATCAAACCGAATCTGGTACAGACCTTAGAGCACACGGGAGCTCTTGTACATGGCGGTCCGTTCGCGAATATCGCCCACGGCTGCAACAGCGTTATGGCGACAAGAACCGCATTAAAGCTTGCGGATGTGGCGATCACAGAGGCAGGATTCGGAGCAGATCTCGGCGCAGAGAAATTCTTTGATATTAAGTGCCGCAAGGCGGGGATCCGTCCGGATGCCGTTGTTCTCGTGGCTACTGTCCGCGCGTTAAAGTACAACGGCGGTGTTCCGAAGGACCAGCTCTCGAGGAGAATCTTGAGGCATTGAAGAAAGGTATCGTGAACCTGGAGAAGCACATCGAGAACATCCAGAAATACCATGTGCCGGTTGTCGTTACTTTAAACTCCTTCCTCACGGACACAGAGGCAGAGTATGAATTTATCCGGAACTTCTGTGAGGAGAGAGGCTGTGAGTTTGCGCTGTCCGAGGTATGGGCAAAAGGCGGAGACGGCGGAATTGAACTCGCAGAGAAGGTAATAAACACCCTGGAGAAAAAAAGACGAGTGGTTTCGCTCCGTTATATCCGGATGAGATGGGAATCTCCGATAAGATCGAGACCATTGCGAAGGAGATCTACGGCGCGGGCAGCGTAAGCTACTCACCGGCGGCAAAAAAGGCGATCGCGAAGATCACAGAGATGGGATTCGGCGATCTGCCGGTCTGCATGGCGAAGACCCAGTATTCCTTATCCGATGACCAGAAGAAGCTTGGCCGTCCGGAAGGATTTGACCTGACTGTGCGCGATGCGTATGTGTGCGCGGGCGCAGGCTTTGTGGTTGCGCTTACCGGTTCCATCATGACTATGCCGGGACTTCCGAAGAAACCGGCAGCGGACAATATTGACGTGGACGAGAACGGAAAGATCATAGGATTATTCTAAAAAAGCAGTAAGAAAACTCACAGGCGGGCGCATATGTTCCCGCCTGTGTGGGTTATGAGAAAGGATGACGACAGTGGTAATTGGAGATTGGTTAAAACGCATGAAATACGATCTGGTTTGCGGCAGTCTGGACCAGAACGTAGATGAAGTGATCTATGATTCGAGAAAGGCAAGACCGGATTCCGTATTCGTGTGCATTCAGGGCAGCACCAAGGATTCCCTAACGAGTTTATTCCGGACGTATTAAGGGCTGGCTGTAAAGTTCTTGTGGTAGAAAAAAGAAGTGGAAGTACCGGCGGATGTGACTGTGATCCGGGTCGAGAGCGGACGACTCGCGCTGGCGGAGCTTTCTGCGGCGAGATTCGGTTATCCGGCAGAGAAACTGATCACCATCGGGATCACCGGCACGAAGGAAAGACCACGACGAGCTATATGATCAAGGCGGTCCTTGAGGCAGCCGGAAAGAAGACCGGTCTCATCGGAACGAATGGCGCAGTCATCGGGGATGTAAAATTCCCGACCTCCAATACGACACCGGAATCCTATGTGGTGCAGGATTATTTCCATAAAATGGTGGAAGCTGGCTGTGAGTGCTGTGTGATGGAGGTCTCCTCTCAGGCCTTAATGCTTCACAGGATCGGCGGGATCATGTTCGACTACGGTCTGTTCACAAATATTTCTCCGGACCATATCGGGCCGAAGGAACACAAGAGCTTTGAAGAGTATCTTTTTTATAAGTCAAGGCTTCTTACTGTCTGCAAAACGGGGATCGTGAATCGTCTGACAGACCACTACGATGAGGTCGTAAAGGATGCGACCTGCAGACTTCTTACATATGCCCTGAATGGAAACGCGGATTTCATGGGTGATGACATTCACTATGCATCAAATCACGATTTTGTGGGAATTGAATTCTCAATCCACGGCATGCTTGACGGAAGAGTCCGCGTAGGGATGCCGGGAAAATTCAACGCGGATAATGCTCTGGCGGCGTTGGCAGTCTGCACTCTGGCGCTTTCCGGTGGAAGCGGGGTGCTTGATGATTATACAAAACAGGCAATCCTTGGATCCCTCGTGAAGGTCCGCGTGGATGGTCGCATGGAGATCGCGCACGTATCGAAAAAGTGCAGTGTGATCGTGGATTATGCCCACAATGCGGTCAGCATGGAAAGTCTTCTGACAACACTCCGGGATTATCATCCGAAGCGTCTCGTATGTGTATTCGGCTGCGGTGGAAACCGCGCCAGAGATCGCAGATATTCAATGGGGAGATCGGTGGAAAGATGGCGGATCTCTGCATCATTACGGCCGACAATCCGCGTTTTGAGAAAACGAGGACATCATCAAGGACATCGAGGTGGGCCTTGCGAAGACGGACGGAACATATCTTGTGATCCCGGACAGACAGGAAGCAATCTTTTACGCGATCAGGAACGCCGAGGAGGGTGACATGATCGCCATTATCGGAAAAGGCCATGAGGATTATCAGGAGATCGAAGGTGTGAAACATCATTTTCTGGATCGGGAAGTCGTGGAAGAGGCGGTAAAAGGATAATGTACGATCGTCCGCAGAGGGACGCAGACTGCAGCAGTAAAGGAGATTGGAAAGGAATGGAGAACGTAAGCGTTCAGGATATCGTCCTTGCCACCGGAGGCGTACTGCTCTCCGGAGATGACGGTGTCATGTTAAACAAGATCCGCCTGGATTCCAGACAGGTTGAGACCGGAGATCTTTTCGTGCCGATCATCGGCGAGAAAGTAGATGCACATAAATTTCTGGAACAGGTTGCCGAAAAGGGAGCCGGTGCGGTGCTTACAAGTGAGCATAAGGAAAAACGGAAGAAATGGCGGAGACCTCCTGTGCCTGGATCGCTGTGGATGACACGAAAAAGCACTTCAGGCCGTAGGCCGTTACCTCAGAAAACGTCTGACACTGCCCATTGTCGGTGTCACAGGGAGCGTCGGAAAGACCACAACGCGGGAAATGATCGCGGCGGCACTCTCCGCGCGGTTTCATGTATACAAGACTCCGGGCAACAGCAACAGTCAGGTAGGAGTTCCGATTACCGTGTCCGAGATCACAAAAGAAGATGAAGTGGGTGTTCTGGAGCTTGGAATGAGCGAGCCGGGTGAACTTACCGTGATCGCACGGATCGCGAAGCCGGATGTGGCAGTGATCACAAACATCGGGATCACCCACATCGAGCAGCTTGGATCCCGCGAGAATATTTACAGAGAGAAGCTGACGATCCAGGACGGACTTTCCGATGGCGGCATCCTCATCTTAAACGGTGACGATGATATGCTTTGCAGGACCAGAGGAAAGGCCGGTGTGAAGACAGTCTACTATGGCACCGGGGAAACCTGTGATTACCGCGCGGTGGATATCGTCCTCATGGACGGAAAGACGGAGTTTACGGCTGTTCATGCGGGAAAAACCCAGAAAGTCCTCTTGAACGTCATGGGCACACACAATGTGATGAACGCCCTGGCAGCCATTGCGGTCTGCTGTGAACGCGGTATGACGATGGCAGAAGCCGCGGAGGGTCTTCTGACTTTCCATGGCTTCAAACACCGTCAGCAGGTCTATGCCGACGGAAGATTTACGGTGATGGATGACTCCTACAACGCGAGCCCGGCATCCATGAAGGCGGCCCTTGATGTGTTTCAGGGGCTCACCGGAAAGCGCCATATCGTTGTCCTCGCGGATATGAAGGAGCTTGGCGGGAATTATCTGGCCTACCACAGGGAGGTGGGCGAGTACGCGGCCAATTCCGGCGTGGATCTTGTTGTGACGCTGGGCGAGGCATGCAGGAGTCTGGCAGAAGGCGTTCGTGCGGTGAAGGAGATTCCGGTGGTGGAATTTTCAGACTGCGGGGAGATGGTGAAATATCTGGAAGCGGAGATCCGGGACGGAGACTGCGTTCTCTTTAAGGGATCCAACTCCATGGGACTGTCTGCTGTGGCAGATCAATTCGTGGAGATGGCCGGAAGGTAGGAATGGACGGAAGTTTTGAGAAGGGAGGGATCCGAAATGGAACCGTATGCGGATGTCATCATTGATCTTTCCGTAAAAAAAAATGTGGACCGGATCTTCCAATACCGGATCCCTGACCATCTGAAAGAGCTTGTAAAGCCCGGAGTTCAGGTGAATATCCCTTTCGGAAAGGGAAATACCGAACGGAAAGGGATCGTGGTAGGTCTCTCAAAAGAGACAGATTATGACCCTGAAAAAATGAAAGAGCTCCTGGATGTGGAGACAGGCGCTGTCCCGATCCGTACTCAGATGATCTGCCTCGCCTTCTGGATGAAGGACCGCTATTCCACCACGATGAATCAGGCACTGAAGACGGTTCTTCCGTAAAGGCGAAGGTGATGCCGAGGGAAGAACGTGTGATCGTTTCCTTAAAACCGAAGAATGAGATCGAAACGCTGCTTATAGAAGCGGAAAAGAAGAAATACCGGGCACGGATAAGGCTTTACCGGGCACTTCTTGAAAACGGGGAGCTGCCTTTGAAGCTGACTTCGAAAAGCTCGGCATCACGGCTGCGATGCTGAAACCGTTAGTAGAAAAAGAGATCGTGGACCTGAAAACAGTCAAAAAAGAACCGGGAGCAGGAAACAGATTTCCAGAGACCGGACCTGTTGCCCTGAATCAGGAACAGAAGAACGCGGCGGAGACCGTGATCCGGGACTATGATTCCGGACAGCGTAATACCTATCTGCTCTACGGAATCACGGGAAGCGGTAAGACGGAGGTCTACATGGAGCTCATCGACTACGTCCTTCGGAAAGGCCGGCAGGCCATCGTCCTGATCCCGGAGATCTCCCTGACTTACCAGACCGTGATGCGGTTTTACCGGCGATTTGGAAACCGGGTTGGGATCATGAATTCCAGACTTTCGGCGGGAGAGCGCTATGAGCAGTCGGAGAGGGCGGCAAACGGGGAGATCGATATCATGATCGGTCCGCGTTCCGCTCTTTTCACACCGTTTCCGGATCTGGGGCTTATCATCATCGACGAGGAACATGAGGGAGCTTACAAGAGTGAGACAGCACCGCGGTACGATGCCAGGGAGGTTGCAAAGGTCCGGGCAGATATGAGCCGGGCAGCCGTAGTCTTAGGCTCTGCGACACCGTCCGTGGAGAGCTATTATCTGGCAGAACAGGGCGAGTATAAGCTTTTTGACCCTCACAAAGAGGGCAAAGGAGAACAGCCGTCTGGCGGGGTCCATATTGTGGATCTTAGAGAAGAACTCGCAGAGGGAAACCGCTCGATCTTCAGCCGGAGATTAAAAGGGCTGATCGAGGACCGGCTGGCGAACAGGCAGCAGGTGATGCTGTTCATGAACCGGCGGGGATATGCGGGCAATTTTGTGTCCTGCCGCTCCTGCGGAAAGGCTATGAAATGCCCACACTGTGATGTGAGTCTTACATACCACAAAAATGGACGGTTAAAATGCCACTACTGCGGATTTGAACGGCCGCTGCCGGATCGATGTCCGTCCTGCGGTTCCCCGTTTATCGCGCCCTTTGGGACGGGGACCCAGAAACTGGAAGAATTTACAAAAGGGAATTTCAAAGGCCCGGATCTTAAGAATGGATGCGGACACCACGGCAAAAAAGGGAGCTCATGAAGAGATCCTCGCCACCTTCGCAGAGGGTGGGGCGGATATTCTCATTGGGACCCAGATGATCGTAAAGGGTCATGACTTCGCGAATGTGACCCTTGTGGGTGTCATGGCAGCGGATCTCTCCCTCTATGCACCAGACTATAAGAGCGCAGAGCGTACCTTTGAGCTCCTGACTCAGGCATCTGGGCGGGCCGGGCGCGGGGAGCTTCAGGGAGATGTGGTGATCCAGACATATGCGCCGGACCATTATGCGGTATCCTCCGCGGCAGAGCAGGACTATCTGCAGTTTTACCGGCAGGAGCTTCTGTACCGGAAGATGATGGGATATCCGCCACCTTGTAAGACTTTTGACCATCGGACTTTCCTCAAAGAGGGAGGCGGATGTGATCCGTGCGTCAGAGGATATGAAACGGGTCATTCTGAGGAAATATGCACTGGATGGACTGAAGGCCATCGGTCCGGTGGAGGATTCCCCTACAAACTTAATGATAATTACAGAAAAATTTTATATATGAAACATGAAAGTTATGATATACTATTAAAAGTCAGAAATTGTGCCCGGAAGCGGGAGAACATCCCGGATCTTTTCCGGAATGTGTTCGTCCAGTACGATCTGACTTAGTAGTTTTCGATAAAAAATTGAGAGGAAATAAGATAAAATGGCAATCAGACAGATCAGAACCATCGGAGATGAGATCCTTTACAAAAGAGTGTAAGCCGGTAAAGGAAATGAATGAGAGGACCCTTGAGCTCATCGAAGATATGTTTGAGACAATGTATGAGAATAACGGTGTCGGCCTTGCCGCACCGCAGGTGGGTGTCCGCAAGCGCGTCGTGGTTATCGATGTGGAGGACGGAAACCAGTATGTGCTGATCAATCCGGAGATCCTCGAGACGAGCGGAAGCCAGACCGGTCAGGAAGGCTGCTTAAGTGTTCCGGGAAAATGCGGACAGGTGACCCGCGCGGATCATGTAAAGGCAAAAGCTCTCAATGAGAATATGGAAGAGTATGAGATCGAGGCAGACGGACTTCTCGCGAGATGCATTCTCCACGAGTGCGACCATCTGGATGGAAAACTTTACGTCGATCTCGTAGAAGGTGAACTTCAGGGATACAGCCGGAGAGGATGAGGAATAGTATGCGTATTGTTTTTATGGGAACGCCGGACTTTGCGGTTCCGACGCTGACTGCTCTCATTGAGGGCGGACATGAAGTTGTGGCTGTGGTGACACAGCCGGATAAGCCGAAGGGACGCGGAAAAGCCGTCCTTATGACTCCTGTAAAGGAAAAAGCGATCGAGTATGAAATCCCGGTATACCAGCCGGTAAAGGTGCGGGATCTGGAATTTGTGGAGCTTTTAAAAACGATGGCACCGGATGCCATCGTTGTCGTCGCATTTGGCCAGATCCTTCCGAAGTCCATTCTGGATCTTCCGAAATACGGCTGCGTGAATGTACACGCGTCCCTGCTTCCGAAATACCGCGGGGCTGCCCCGATCCAGTGGGCGGTCATTGACGGTGAGAAGGAGAGCGGAGTGACGACCATGATGATGGATGTGGGCCTGGATACCGGCGACATGCTGGAACAGAAAGCGATCCCGTTAGATGAGAAAGAGACTGGCGGAAGCCTGTTTGACAAGCTTCTGCCCTCGGTGGATCCATGATCTTATCCACTTTAAAGGGACTGGAAAACGGAACGATCACGAGAACTCCGCAGGAGAGTCCGGTACTTCCTACGCGAAGATGCTCACGAAAGAAATGGGACATATCGACTGGACGAAGGACGCGGTGTCCATTGAGCGTCTTGTCCGCGGTTTAAATCTGTGGCCAAGCGCATATACATCATATGCCGGAAAGACGATGAAGATCTGGGCGGCAGAGGTTGCGGATCTTCCGGGAGAGAGAGCCCGGGAAAGATCCATGTGACAAAGGACCGGATTTTGTTGAGACCGGAGAGGGTGTCCTAGACGTAAAGGAACTTCAACTTGAGGGAAAGAAGCGGATGGATACAGCTTCTTTCCTGCGCGGTTTCCAGATGGAGGACGGAAGCTTCTGCGGGTAAGCGTTGCGGTTGATACCGCGGGCGGTCCTGAAAATACCGGCTGAAAAGCCGGCTGCCGGGACGACAGAAGCGAGATCGAAAGGAGAGATGTTTTATGTACGGAATGTATGGTTACGGTTATGGCTATGGCCTTGATCCGACGATCATCCTTGTATTGATTGGTGTTGCCCTTTCTCTCTGGGCTCAGGGACGTGTGAATTCCACGTTTTCGAGATATTCCAGAGTCCGCAGCATGACTGGCATGACAGGGGCAGAGGCGGCGAGACGCCTTTTAAATGCGCAGGGAATCTACGATGTGACGGTCCAGCAGATCGCCGGTGAACTTACTGACCACTATGATCCGCGGACGAAGACCGTAAACCTGTCCCAGTCCGTTTACGGAGCGACTTCCGTTGCGGCTATCGGTGTTGCTGCCCACGAATGCGGCCACGCGATGCAGGACAATGAGGGATATGCACCGTTACGGTTCAGGAGTGCTCTGGTTCCGGTGGCAAACTTCGGCTCCAGTCTTTCCTGGCCGCTGATCCTTTTAGGACTTGTGTTCGGCGGACTTGGTTCTCCGCTGGTGGAGATCGGAATCTTAATGTTCTCTGGCGGTGCTGTTCCAGCTTGTGACACTTCCGGTGGAGTACAATGCGTCTGCCCGTGCGGTAAGACTTCTGGATGCGCAGGGCATTCTCGCGGGCGAGGAAGTAAACGGAACGAGAAAAGTACTGAACGCGGCGGCACTGACCTACGTGGCGGCAGCAGCAACTTCGATCCTGCAGCTTCTCCGTCTCATTATTCTCTTTGGAGGAAGAAACAGACGTGACAGATAATACGACAAATATCCGGGAGGTCGTCCTTGACGTCCTTCTGGAAGTTCTTGAAAACCATAATTTGAGCCATATTGTTTTAAAGCAGGCACTGGAAAAGTACCTGTTTCTGGAACGTCAGGACCGCGCGTTTATCACAAGATGCGTGGAGGGAACTCTGGAGTACCGGATCCAGATCGATGCGGTGCTTGACCGTTTTTCGAAGGTGAAGACCGCGAAAATGAAACCGGTGATCCGGGAGATCCTCAGAATGTCGGTCTACCAGATTCTGTATATGGAGCGTGTGCCGGATTCTGCAGTCTGCAATGAGGCGGTAAAGCTCGCAAAGAAACGAAAATTCCAGGGCTTTCCGGCTTTGTGGAACGGTGTCCTGCGGACGGTCTCCAGAGAAAAAGGGAAACTTGTCTGGAAGGACGCTTCGAGCGCTATTCGATCCCCCGGTGGATGTTATCCATGTGGGAGGAGATGTATGGAAAAGAGACTTCTGAAACCATTGCTGCGTCATTTTTAGAGGAACGCCCCTTACGGTGCGCTTTAACGAGAGCATCTCCCGGCGGAGAAAAACGATCGGAGAGTTGAGAGATCAGGGCATTACGGTGGAAAAGTCCGGGACATTTCCGGGGATCGCTTCGATCCGTGGCTTCGACTACTTAGACCGGGTGTGCGCGTTCACGGAAGGAAAGATCACAGTTCAGGATCCAAGCTCCTCCCTTGCGGCACAGATGGCATCTATTGCCCCGGGAGATTTCGTTCTTGACGTGTGCGGAGCTCCCGGAGGAAAGGCCATGCATGCGGCAGATCTTTTTAAAAGGTACCGGCATGGTGGAAGCGAGAGATGTGAGCGGGAGAAAGACGGATCTTATTGAGGAGAACATCATGCGCTGCGGCTTCCGGAACATTCGCACGAACGTTTGGGACGCGACAGTTCTGGATCCGTCTATGGTGGAGCAGGCAGATGTGGTTCTGGCAGATCTCCCATGTTCCGGTCTCGGAATTATCGGAAAGAAACCGGATATCAAAGAGCGGATGACGAGAGATGAGATCAAAAATCTCGCGAAGCTGCAGAGGGAGATCCTTTCTGTGGTGACTCAGTATGTAAAACCTGGTGGAACGCTTGTTTACAGTACCTGTACGATCACTGAGGAAGAGAATGAAGAAAACGCGGATTGGATCGAGAAGCATCTGGCGTTTGAAAAGAAGAGGATCGCAGATCTCCTGCCGGAGGCTCTTAAGATTTCCTGCGAGGAGAACAGGATCCAGCTTCTTCCGGGACTCCATCCCTGCGACGGCTTCTTTATCTCTGTGTTCAAAAGAAGAAATAATACTGTGCAGGTTCTGAATCCGCGGACATGACTGCCTGCGGATCCGTTAAAAACGGATTTATGTGGAAACATGACAGAACCAAGGCTTTTGGAGAATCGAGAATGGAAAAGAAAGACCTGAAATCAATGACACTGGAAGAATTGACAGAGTTCGTGAAGGAGCTGGGTGAAAAACCGTTCCGGGCAAAACAGTTATACCAGTGGATGCATGTAAAATTAGCCGAGTCTTTAGACGAATGTACGAACCTTCCGAAGTCGCTTAAGGAAAAGCTTTCGGAATACAGTACATACACGTCCCTTAAGACCGTAAAGATGCTGGAATCGGGGATCGACGGGACAAGAAAGTATCTGTTCGGTCTCGATGACGGAAACGTGATCGAGAGCGTCCTGATGAAATATCACCACGGAAATTCTGTGTGTATTTCCTCTCAGGTGGGCTGCCGCATGGGCTGCCGGTTCTGTGCGTCCACCTGGACGGACTCACAAGAAACTTACGTCCTTCGGAGATGCTGGATCAGATCTACCGGATCCAGAGATCCACGGGAGAGCGGGTCTCCAACGTGGTGGTCATGGGAAGTGGTGAGCCGATGGATAACTATGATAACCTGATCCGGTTTATCAGGCTTCTTTCCGATGAAAACGGTCTGAATATCAGTCAGAGAAACATCACGGTATCCACCTGCGGGATCGTACCAAAGATCTTAAAGCTTGCGGAGGAAGGTCTTTCCATTACTCTGGCACTTTCCTTCATGCGCCGGACGATGAGACGAGAAAGACTCTGATGCCCATCGCCAACAGCTACTCCTTATCGGAGGTGCTTCCGGCATGTAGGAATATTATAAAAGACAGGAAGACGCCTGACCTTTGAGTACAGTCTTGTACAGGGCGTCAATGATAACCTTGACGAGGCAAAGCGCCTGACTGCGCTTTTAAAGGATATGCAGGGACACGTGAACCTGATTCCGGTGAACCCGATCAAGGAACGCGACTTCAAACAGTCAATCGGGATGCCATTGACGCGTTCAGGGTTATCTTGAAAAACACGGCATCAACGTTACGATCCGCAGGGAGATGGGCCGCGATATCGGCGGTGCCTGCGGACAACTTAGAAAGAGCTATCTGAGTGAGGAGGAATCGTCATGATCTCTTACGCGAAGACAGACACCGGTCTTGTGAGAAGATCCAATCAGGATTTCCTGTTTGCAGCGGATCAGCCGGTGGGACCGCTTCCGAATCTGTTCATCGTGGCAGACGGAATGGGCGGACATAAGGCCGGGGATTTCGCGTCCCGGTATGTCGTGGAATATGAAAGAATATATTGAAAATTCTGATCGGCCAGTCCTGTGATGATCCTCAGAAAAGCTCTGGAGAAGACGAATCAGGGGGCTCTTTGAGGAAGCTCGGGAAACCCGGACCGGGAAGGAATGGGGTCCCCTCTGGTTGCCGCTACGATCGAGGACGACATGATGTACGTGGCAAATGTGGGGGGGACAGCAGACTTTATCTTTTGGGACAGTCTTGCACAGATCACGAGAGACCATTCCCTTGTGGAAGAGATGGTCGCGGAGGAAAAATGGAGCGGGACAGCGAGTCCTACCGAAGTCAGAAGAACATCATTACCCGCGCCATGGGAATCGGAAACCGGGTGGAGGCGGATTTCTTTGAAGTGCCGCTTCTTGAGTGTGACTGTATTCTGCTCTGCTCTGACGGATTGACGAACATGGTGGATGATGCCGAGATCAGCCGGGTCTTAAAGACAACGGATACGCTGAAAGAGAAGACGGAAGCGCTGGTTGACGAGGCAAACGGAACGGAGGAAAGGACAACATTGCGATTGTCCTTGTAGAACCTCAGATAAGTGAGGTGAAGCTATGATTTTATACCCTGGAACGATGCTGCAGGACCGATATGAGATTCTGGAAAAGATAGGTTCCGGCGGAATGTCAGAGGTCTATAAAGCAAAATGCCATAAATTAAACCGTCTGGTCGCGATCAAGGTACTGAAATCGGAGTTTACCTCCGACGACACCTTTGTGAAGAAATTCAAGATGGAAGCTCAGGCAGCGGCCGGACTTTCACACCCGAATATTGTCAATATATATGATGTCGTGGATGAGGCAGACATCCACTTTATCGTTATGGAGCTCGTAGAGGAATCACCTTAAAGAGCTATATCACGAAAAAAGGTCATCTGGATGTAAAGGAAGCCATCGGGATCGCGATCCAGGTAGCCTCCGGAATCGAAGCAGCCCATGAACAGCATATCATTCACCGTGATATCAAGCCTCAGAATATGCTGATCTCCATGGATGGAAAGGTGAAGGTAGCGGACTTCGGAATTGCGAGAGCTGTGTCGTCCCAGACCATGAGTGCGGCGACAGTTGTGGGATCTGTCCACTATATCTCCCCCGAACAGGCGAGAGGCGGATACAGCGATGAGCGGAGCGACCTGTATTCCTTAGGTATCACCATGTTTGAGATGGTCACCGGCCATGTTCCGTTTGAGGGGGACAACACGGTGACGGTCGCGCTGGCACATCTGGAAGAACCGATGCCGGATCCCAGAATGTTGAATCCGGATGTGTCCCCAAGTCTTGCGAGGATCATCTTAAAATGTACGGAAAGAGACCGGAGCGCCGATACCCGAACGCGGCGGCCGTGATCAGTGACCTGAGAAGGGCACTCTTAAATGATGACGACCCGACTATCGGCGCCGTTAAAGAGGAAGACCACAGCTCCGATACCATCGTCATCAGCCCAAAAGAACTGAATCTGATCAAGACGAGAAGTGGGGAACGGATCCGGGAGTCAAAGCCGGTAAAAGAGATCCGTGAGCGCAGGGAACGGCGGGATCTGGAAAAGCGGTATGATCAGACGGACAACGCGAAGAAGGAACCGAAAAAGAATAAAGTGGATGATGAAGCCACAGGACTGGAAAAGATCCTGACAGGCCTGGGCGTGGCGGCAGCCATCGTCATTGTCGCGGTTGTGATCGTGTTTGTCCTGAAGCTTGGCGGTCTGTTCAGAAGCAGCACTCCGGAGGATCCGACAAAAGCCGTTTCTGAGGAAGCTATGACGGAAGAAGCGAAGACAACTGCGGCATCGGAGACTGTTATCAGCCAGAAGGAAGTCTATATGCCGAAGCTTGTGGGCCACCTCCGAGGAGGAAGCCGAGAAGATCTTACAGGGACTCGATCTCACCATGCAGGTAGAGCAGAAAAACTCGGATGAAGTGGAAAAAGGCATAGTCATCTCACAGAAGGAAGAGCCCGATACCGTGATTCCGCGTTTCTCCAAGGTAACCGTTGTCATCAGCGCGGGTTCTGATAAGGTTGATCTCTCAGAACTTGGCCTTTCCGGAATGACACTGGAAACGGCGGTCCGCCTGTTGGAGGAAAGAATTTAAAAGCAGATGTTCGGGAGGAAGCCAGCGAGGAGGTGGCTTCCGGAACGATCATCCGCTATGAACCGGAGGAAAAAGTGGCCCTCGGAAGTACCGTAACCTTATATGTGAGTACGGGACCGGAGGAGGAATTCGTTCCTGTACCGAATCTTTATGGAAAGACGGACGCGGAGGCGGCAGCACTTCTTTCCGCGGCAGGACTTGTGACCGGAGAGGTTTCAAAGGGAGTACGACAGCACGATCTCGGCCGGTCACGTCATCAGTCAGGGCGTTGAGGCAGGAACTCAGGTAGCACCTGGGGATACCGTGGATTACACTCTGAGCCTTGGGCCGGAAGCTCCGAAAAAACAGTTTATCGCGTCTCTGGATGCAAGCTATCCGCTTCAGGTCTCCTATGGACCGGGGGCAGCATCCTCCGAGATCCAGATCCTGATCCGTTTAAAGCAGACGGTGAACGGCAAAGTGACCTATACGAAGCTTGCGGAGCCAAAGTCTTACAGCGCGGACACAACCCTGAATATCAAGTTAGACAGGATCCGCGGCGCGGACGGCGTACAGACCGGTGAGGTGGAGATCGTGGACCTCACGAACAACGTGGTACTGACATCCTATAATGTGACATTTACGGAGGTTGACGGTTGACTGGAAAGATCATAAAGGGAATTGCCGGATTCTATTACGTACATGACGGCGTTTCCAAAGTATACGAGTGTAAGGCAAAGGGCGTATTCCGGAACCGGAAGATCAAGCCCCTTGTGGGCGACAATGTGGAGTTCGACGTGCTTTCTGAGGAGCAGAGCCTCGGAAACATCGTGGAGATCCTTCCGAGGGAGAACTCCTGATCCGTCCGGCAGTGGCGAACATCGATCAGGCAATGATCGTGTTTGCCGTCGCTGACCCGGAACCGAATTTAAACCTTCTGGACCGCTTTCTGGTTACGATGGAAGCCCAGAATGTTCCGGTGGTGATCTGCTTTAATAAGACAGATCTCGGAAAAGAGGGTGAGGCAGAACGACTTGCTGGAATCTATCGGGATGCCGGATATGATGTCCATCTGTCCTGTGCTCTGGCGGGGGAAGGGATCGAGGCGATCCATGACCTCTTAAGGGGGAAGACAACGGCACTTGCCGGCCCGTCCGGTGTTGGAAAATCATCCCTGACAAACAGGATCCAGCCGGAGGCACAGATGGAGACGGGCGGTATCAGTGAGAAGATCCGCAGGGTCGCCATACCACAAGACATTCGGAGCTGTTCTTCGTCGAGAAGGAGACCTTCGTGATGGACACGCCGGGCTTCAGCTCCATCTTTGTCGACAATATGAAGCCGGAAGAGTTAAAGGATTTCTTTCCGGAATTTGAGGCCTACGAGCCGGAATGCCGGTTTTTGGGCTGTGTCCATGTGGGAGAACGGGAGTGCGGCGTCAAGGAGGCCGTAAAAGCAGGAAAGATTGCGGATTCCCGGTATGAAAATTACCGGCTGATCTATGAAGAACTGAAGAGTAAAAGGAGATATTAAGATCATGTATATATTAGCGCCATCGATTCTTTCAGCAGACTTTTCAAAACTTGGTGAAGATGTAAAGACAGTTTCTGACGCGGGAGCGCAGTACATCCATCTGGATGTGATGGACGGAGCGTTTGTCCTGAGCATTTCCTTCGGTATGCCGGTGATCTCATCCCTCAGAAAGACAACAGACCGTGTGTTTGATGTCCATATGATGGTGGAGGAGCCGGGAAGATATGTAAATGATGTCAGAAAGGCCGGCGCGGATATCATCTGTGTCCATCAGGAGGCCTGTCTTCATCTGGACCGTACCATCAACCAGATCAAGGAGACCGGTGCCAGAGCAGCTGTTGCGTTAAACCCGGCAACTCCGGTCGAGACACTTTCCTGTATCTTAAAAAGAAGCAGATATGTTTCTGATTATGTCCGTAAATCCGGGATTCGGAGGACAGAAGTTTATCCCGTATACGTTAGAGAAGATCAAAAAGCTCCGCGGCATGTTAAATGAGGCCGGACTCACCACAGATATTGAGGTGGACGGCGGCGTGAATGCGGCAAATGTCAGAGAGGTTCTCGATGCAGGCGCGAACGTGATCGTTGCGGGTTCCGCGGTGTTTAAGAACGATGCGGCAGCGAATACGAAGGAGTTCCTGAAGATCTTTGATGAGTTTGGTATCAAATAGAAAGAATATGCTTATAGCAGAGGACGAAGGGAAATTTCGTTTTCGAGACCAGTAATTTCTGCGTTCCAGGTTATTAAAAATGAAAGTAAATAGAGTAGATAATTTTTTTAATGATATAATAAGTTGATATATTATAATGCAACATATAGATTGTGTACATAAAGAGTTGTACTCTCAGAATTATGTGTTTAGGCTTTATTAAAATTATTGTGCGGAATATAAAAACAGATAGATATTGAGTATTCCAACGAAAGGAGAGCAGAATGATGGCTCGAAAGTACGTTGATCTTTCTGATGCTCCTTGGACAATGCATGAATTTTTTGCAGGGAGCGGTCTTGTAGGATACGGATTGAAAGGTATGTTTGCTCCTATTTGGGCTAATGACATTAGCGTGCAAAAAAGCGGCCGTGTATATTGCCAATTTTGGAAAAGAACATTTCTTGCTTAATGATATTAGAAATATACATGGTGCAGAGCTCCCCTATGCCAATATGTCTTGGGCAAGCTTTCCATGTCAGGACTTGTCGTTAGCGGGTCCTTTAGGTGGAATTCATGCCTCACGCAGTGGACTTGTGTGGAATGGCTTCGCGTTTTAGATGAAATGGTTGAGAAACCTAAAATACTTGTACTAGAAAATGTTACGGGGTTGTTATCTACGAATAATGGAGAAAATTATAAGGTACTTCATTATTCTTTAGTAGAGCGCAATTATAGATGTGGAGCAATTGTAATTAATGCTTCACATTTTGTTCCACAATCTCGACCTAGAGTGTTTATAATAGCAGTAAAAATGACTGTGTAATACCGAATTCGTTGATTGGTCTCGGTCCATGTTGGCTTCATAATAAAGCGGCTACTGAGTTGGGCAGGCAGTTACCTGATTGGATTTGGTGGAATACGGATAAGCCGCCCCATTGCCGTCAAACAATAAAAGATATTGTTGAGAAAAATGTCCCATTTGATAAAGACGATATTTTGAGGCTTGTACCGGAGCGACATAAGGAAAAGCTTAACACTCATGAAACAGTTTATGCTACAGGTTATCGCCGAACAAGACATGGAGAGCAGCGGTTAGAACTACGTTGTGATGGCATTGCTGGATGTTTAAGGACGCCAGAAGGCGGTAGCAGTAAACAGTATTTAGTTATTAAGGAAGCTGGGGCAACTCATGCAAGACTTTTAACAGTACGAGAAGCCGCAAGATTGATGGGAGCACCGGATACATTCAAGTTGCCTGGAAGCTATAATGATGGATATAAAGCGATGGGTGATGCTGTAGCAATGCCAGTAGCTCAATTTATAGGCGAACGGTTTTTAACGAAAATTGCGGAGGCGATTTATAATGGATAATTAGAAGCTCGCTTGAAAGTTTTTCAAGCTGAGAACAATATTTATACAAAGGGACCACTTTCACTTGTAATTCAAGTTACTCGATTGGTACGGAATAAAACTTTCCCACTCAATCCGAATGATCTTCAGACTAGCGGAAAGGGCAAGTTATCGGACTGGGTGGAGGAAATTTAAAAAAAATTTTGAAGGAACATGGTATTACCCAGCAGCTTTCTGCCGAAGGTGGACGTACTAGCCGTGGCAGTATGGGATTGATGATAAAGTATGTTGAGTTTTTGAACGTGTGGAACACCGAAGAAAGTTTCGATTTAATAGTAGTAGAAGACTTTTGGGCAGAGCAAGTTCGCGAATATTTTAGAAATCAACCTTTTGTTCTTACTGCAGATACATCTAAGACAATTGGTGCAAATTTGAATGAACTTTTTGAGCAGGCAAAAAAAAACGCCAAAAGCAAAATCCTGGAACGCAGTATTTAGGGATAGTTTTACAACATCTTGTTGCTGCTAAATTGTGCATGATTATGCCTCATAATTCATTTGAAATTCATGGAGCCTCAGTTGCTGATGCTCCTACGGATCGTAATGGTGATTTTTGTTATAAATAACATGATCATTCATTGTACTACCATGCCAGGTGCGCTATTAATGGAAAAAGGCAAAGCTAACTTACGCAATGGAACATACCCAGTAATTATTACAATTTATGATCGAGTACACACTGCACTCAACTTAGCTGAAGATGCTGGACTTGCTGGACGTGTTGAGGTTTGGGATATTCAACAATTTCTCTCAGCGAATGTATATGAGCATAGTCTGTTTGATGAGACAAAACGTAATGCTACACTGTCAGACATCATCAGCAGATACAATGATATTGTGCTGCGTACTGAAACCGATCCTAGCCTACGAATAGAATTTGAGGCGAAATAAAGGATTGTAACTAACATTTTTAATATAAAAAAAATGCAATAGAGGTTGATAGTGGAATTATACTGTAAGATGAGTTCAACTGTGTATTTTCGAAAAAAATAGTCTGTATTTGCTACCGAATGTTCATGATATGAATGTAGGTCTCTCTCGTATGTACGATTAGATAATTGAATAAATGCGAACGCAGTATTAAACACACCCATAGAGAAAAGCAGATCTCCTAACCGACTGGATGATTTATACAACGAATATGGGAGTGTAAACTAGAAATGTAGTATGCCATTGAGAGAATCCTAAATGATACTAAATAATAAACGGCTTTCGAAAACAAACTTATAGCAGTTTGGGAGAGCTTAACAAGGGAGGTTAATAGCATGCCCTATGCTGCTATAGATTTATTTTGTGGTGTTGGTGGACTAACCAAAGGGCTTGAACAAGCAGGGATTAATGTTGTTGCGGGACTTGATTTTTGAGCCAAGTTGCCAATATGCATATGAAAAAAATAATAACGCAAAGTTTATTCAGCGTGACATAACGACTGTAACACCTGAAGAACTAAGTGCATTATATCCTGATAATCTTGATATACATATTTTAGCTGGTTGTGCGCCATGCCAACCATTTTCTAAATATACCCAAAGATATCGCAAAGCTGGATATAAAGATGAAAAATGGCGTTTGTTATACTCGTTTGGAGGACTTGCACAAGCGATACATCCTGAAATAATTGCGATGGAGAATGTTCCTGAACTTGAAAAAACAGCGGTTTTAGCGATTTTGAAAATGGACTAAAGACCATGGATACCATATTTTCCATAAAATAGTATACTGTCCAGACTATGGTATCCCCCAGAGCAGAAAACGGTTGGTGTTGTTGGCATCGTCGTTAGATGAAATTAGCCTACTTCCAGCCACACATTCGCATAGCAATTATGTTACAGTAAAAGATGCTATTGGAAATTTACCACCATTAATTGCTGGATCGACTGATCCTGATGATTTAATGCATTCAGCAACAGCTTTGTCAGAAAAAAATCTGAAACGTATTTCGACAGTCTGTGCCAGGCGGGACATGGCGCGATTGGGATAAAGAACTTCAATTAAAATGTCATAAAAGAGTTCTGGAAAAACATACCCATCTGTTTATGGACGGATGTTATGGGATGCACCATCACCTACTATTACAACGCAATTTTATGGTTATGGAAATGGTCGCTTTGGTCATCCTAGTCAGGATCGAGCGTTATCTCTTCGGGAAGGAGCCATTCTTCAATCATTTCCTAGAGATTATAAATTTATTAGCTCGACGGATATTCTTAACAAACATAAATTAGGTCTACAAATAGGGAATGCAGTTCCTGTTCGTCTAGAGAAGTAATAGGGTTAAGTATTTTAGAACATATCCGGAGGTATAATGATGGCAAAGAAAAAGTAACGCCTGAGCGAATTGAGGCGGCGGAACGTCAACTAAAGGACTTACAACGTCAAGTAGAATATGATACGAAAGATTATACCCTTGAATTGTTATTAGACAAGTTTGAAAAGGGAGATTTTTATATTCGGATTATCAGCGCCAGTTTGTCTGGAAAGCTAACAACCGTTCTTTATTTATAGAGTCGGTATTACTTGGCTTACCGATTCCGTTTATGTTTTTTGCAGGGTGTGAAGATGGACGTCTTGAAATTATAGATGGTGCACAAAGAATGCAAACCTTGCGTGAATTTGTTAAATACAAAATGAAACTTAATAAGCTTGCAAAGCTTACTGAATTGGATGGATTCAGCTTTGATGATTTATCTACGGCTACGCGAAGAAAATTTCTTAATAGAACTTTTAGAGTAGTTGTGTTGGATGAAAAAACTACAACAGATATTCGCCAGGATCTCTTCAATCGTATTAATACATCTGGTGTTAAAGCATCCGATTCTGAAGTGCGTAGAGGTTCATATCCAGGAAAGTTAACAGACTATATTGAAAAATGTTGTAAAAACGAATTGTTTATTTCGCTTTGTCCAATTTCAAAAGTAAAGCTGTGCGTCAAGAAAGATTTGAACTTGTGCTTAGATTTTTGCTTACTTAAATGATTACAAGCATTTCGGACATGAAGTTAATCCATTTTAAATGATTTTTAGCGAAAAATATAGACAGTTTTGATGAGCAACAATATGAAGTTGATTTTGAAGGAATGCTTAATTTTGTTAAGAAACATTTTCAATTTGGATTCGCTAAAACTCAAAATGCCACAACTACACCGAGGGTACGTTTTTGAGGCGATTTCTGTGGGAGTAGCTTTAGCATTACGTGAATACCCGGATTTAGAGGTGGAAAATGTTGATTGGCTTAATTCGAATGATTTTAAAGTATTGACAACATCTGATGCTAGTAACAATGAGGGAAAACTTGTTGCACGAGTTGAATATGTTAGGGATAAACTTATTGGGGCGAAAGTAAATGATTGCGATACATGATGTTCTTGATGACAGAAAAAGTGAAATAGAATTCTATTATTCGGTTATGGTAGATTTTGATAACAATACTAACGTTCTGCAAACGGTTGACAATCAGCGCTTTTTCGTATTATGAAGTCTAATTTTTGTTGATGCTCTATAATCTTGTTGAAGCAACCTTTACGACAGGAATGCTAGAAATATATGACCAACTAAAATCTGATGAATGCTCCTATGCTAATGTTATTGATGAGATTCAAAACATTTGGAGAGATTATAAGATTAAAGAAGTGTACAAGGCAGAGTCAGGTTTATCGACATACACAAATCGTGTTCACAAGGTTGTGCTTGATATTACGCAAAATACGCCATTAGTTCTTTCTAAAAGTATGATGGGAATTAATGGCAATCTTAACGCGAAGCAAATTAAGGCTATCTGTGATAAACATAGAATTCGTTACTGTGTATCGGATGATAGTTTAGTTTTGGAGAAAGTTAAGAAAAAAAAGCGTAATTCTTTAGCACATGGAGATGAAAGCTTTAGTGTGTGTGCACGGGATTTGACTATTTCAGATTTGGAAACTATCAAAGATACAGTTATACAGTTTATTTCGGAGATTGTGGTAGGAATGGAAACGTATTGTGATGAAAAGCAATACTTAAGAATACAATAAGTATGTTGGTCATAATATCTACCGCCTTTATTGGATAGGGGGGAAATGATGGACATAAATTGTTGTGGGATGGACATTATTTTTGATATATTATTATAGTTAGAATGAATGATATTTGTGAGAATACATGCTAGCTTGAAAGGCTCACAAAAGTTACATTATATAGTTGAACAACAGCCATATAATCCCTACCTATTATCTGGAAATGTAAAGAACATGTAGCTAGTATTCCATAGCAGAGGATGAAAAACCAATATGAGTTCAGATGAAAGAGAAATGGCAGATACCTGCCTGATCATATCGGGTGGACCGACGGACAGGAATTTTGCGTCGGAATTCGTGAAAGAACGGAAGTATCCCTATGTGGTCGCTGTGGACGCGGGTCTCGCCGTCTGCGAGGACCTGGGGCTCGTGCCGGACCTTGCGGTGGGAGATTTCGATACCTTTGGACTGGAGCGGATGGAAGAACTCCGAAAGAAAGAGGGCTGGGCGACGGATGTCCACAAGCCGGAAAAGGACGAAACTGACACGGATCTTGCGGTCCGCTCGGCGCTCCGTGCCGGTTTTCATACCGCCCATGTGCTGGGAGCCACCGGGGAGACTGGATCATGAGCTTTCCAATATCCACCTGATGCGGGCGGCGAAGAACGCCGGACTTTTTATGGAGATCTATGATGCGAAGAACAGAATATTCCTTCTGACGCCGGGTGATAGGGAACATTCCGTCTTTTTGAAGGATCATATCTACGGAAAATATGTTTCTTTTCTTCCACTGACGGAGAAGGTTCTTGGAATCACGCTGGATGGATTTAAGTATCCGCTGCATAATAAGGATATCTCGATTTTAGAGAACCCGAGCCTCTGCGTCAGCAATGAGGTTCCGGGGAACGGGCAAAGATCTCGTTCCGGGAAGGAATTTTAATCTGCGTGGAGTCGAGAGATTAAAGGGGACGCTGTAGGAAAATGTTAACGTGAAAAAGCAAAAAGAGGGCTAAAATACGGTACAGTCTGCAATTCCACGGCAAGAAAACTAACTGGACTGTATAAAAAAACAAAACTGGACATTTCATGCAATCCACATGCGTGTTACCATGGATGACAAGACAGAGGAGGCAATTTCTTGATGATGAGTCAGATACTTTCTGATGCGTCATGAAAAGCTCCAACTGTCAGTAACACATGAGGGGAGATCTTACTTATGAGAGAAAAGAATGGACAGTTAATGAAAATTGCGCAGGCTGGCCTGATGGCGGCACTCTGCTATATCGGATATGCCGTGTTCCCGGCAATCTCAGCCAGCGGAACGAAGATCCATATCGGAAACGCATTTGTTGTGCTTTCCGCATATCTTCTTGGCGGCGTTTACGGTGGACTTTCCGGAGCTGTCGGCTTATCCATCGCTGATATTGTCGGCGGCTATGCGGCATCCGCACCGAGAACCTTTATCACGAAGCTTGTGATCGGTCTTATCGCCGGTTTTGTTGCACATAAGATCGCAAAGCTTTCCGATGAGCATGACCACGCCTATGTGATCCGCTGGTCCGCGATCGCGGCTGTCTGCGGTCTCGGTTTCAACTGCTTCTTTGAGCCGGCATTAAAGTATGTATGGTATACCTTATTATTCCCGAATGCTGATAAGGCAGCATCCGCGATCAAAGCGCTGTTAGCGATCACAACCTACACCACGATCATCAACGCGGTGATCAACTCCGTGATTGCAGTCGTTCTTTATGCGGCGCTTCGTCCGGCGTTAAAAAAGGCAGGTTTTATCACTGCGGAGAGAGCTTAATTAAAAAGATTGGAAGATAAATTTATGCAGAAGAAAATTGCTGTGATCAATGATCTTTCAGGTTATGGCCGCTGTTCATTAACAGTGGCTATTCCTGTTTTATCCGCGATGGGTCATCAGTGCTGTCCGATACCGACGGCGATCCTTTCAAACCATACGGAATTTCCGGTTTACTTTTTCGATGACTATACGGAAAAATGACCACATATACGGACAAATGGAAAGAACTTGGACTTTCCTTTGACGCGATCGCAACAGGATTTCTTGGGTCGGAGGCCCAGATCGGGATCGTCATGGAGATCGTTCAGAAATTAAAGGCAGAGAAAACGTTTGTTGTTGTGGATCCGGTGATGGGAGACCATGGACATGCCTATGAGACTTATACACCGGAGATGTGCGAGCAGATGAAGGAGCTTGTCTGCATGGCGGACGTTGTTCTCCCAAACGTGACGGAGTGCTGTATCCTCACAGATACACCGTATAAAGAAGAAAACTGGACGCGAAAAAGAACTCCTGAATATGGCGATGATGCTGCGGCTCATGGGCGCAAAGTCCGTTGTCATCACAGGAGTGCGGGAGGGAAGCTGCTACACCAATGTGGTTCTGGAGCAGGGACAGTACGATGCAAAATTTATCCGGACAAGGTCCTCCGGTGGAGAGCGTCCGGGAACCGGAGATGTATTTTCCTCTGTTGTGGCGGGCGCGTTATTAAACGGAAGTCCCTCCCGGAGGCGGTGAGCCAGGCAGCAGGATTCGTAAAAGAGTGCATAAAAGTCTCCGATGAGGAGCAGATCGCTCACGCGAACGGTGTTTGTTTTGAGAAGATTCTTGGTAAACTGATAAAAAAGTAGGAGAAATCCCCTTCCTTTTCTCAGCAAAATATGTTATATTTTTACCAAAGCGTGTTTTACACGGCAATAAGGAGAAAAGCTCATGTTAGATTTAAGATTTGAAGAGAAAATCCGGAAATCGTAAAACAGAATATTCGTAATAAATTTCAGGACGCGAAGCTTCCGTTAGTAGACGAAGTGATCGAACTGGACGAGGAGAACAGAAAAGTAAAAGAAGGAGGCTGATGACCTCCGCGCAAGCAGAAATAAGATCTCCAAGCAGATCGGCGCATTGATGGGACAGGGCAAGAAGGAAGAAGCTGAGGAAGTTAAGAAGCAGGTTACAGCAGCTTCCGACCACCTTGCTGAGCTGGAGGAGAAAGAAAAAGATCTCGAGGAGCGCATCAAGAAGATCATGATGACGATCCCGAACATCATTGATCCTTCCGTACCGATCGGTAAAGATGACAGCGAGAACGTAGAAGTTCAGAAGTACGGTGATCCGGTCGTTCCGGATTTTGAGATCCCGTATCACACCGAGATCATGGAGAAATTTAACGGCATCGATCTTGATTCCGCAAGAAGAGTTGCCGGCAATGGTTTCTATTATTTAATGGGTGATATCGCGAGACTTCACTCTGCAGTGATCGCATACGCGAGAGATTTCATGATCGACCGTGGATTCACGTACTGTGTACCGCCGTTTATGATCCGCAGTGATGTTGTTACAGGTGTTATGAGCTTTGCTGAGATGGATGCTATGATGTACAAGATCGAGGGTGAGGATCTCTACCTGATCGGAACAAGTGAGCATTCCATGATCGGTAAATTCATCGACACCATCACTCCGGAGAACGAGCTTCCGAAGACCTTGACTAGCTATTCTCCGTGCTTCCGTAAGGAGAAAGGCGCTCACGGCATCGAGGAGCGTGGCGTATACCGTATCCACCAGTTCGAGAAACAGGAAATGATTGTTGTCTGCAAGCCAGAAGAGTGCAAGATCTGGTTCGACAAACTGTGGCAGAATACAGTTGATCTGTTTCGTTCTCTTGATATTCCGGTTCGTACGCTTGAGTGCTGCTCCGGTGACCTTGCTGATCTTAAGGTAAAATCTGTTGACGTTGAGGCTTGGTCTCCGAGACAGAAGAAGTACTTTGAGGTAGGAAGCTGCTCCAACCTTGGTGATGCACAGGCACGTCGTCTGAAAATCCGTGTAAACGGACCGGATGGAAAGAAATATTTCGCACATACCTTAAATAACACAGTTGTAGCCCTGCCGAGAATGTTAATCGCTTTCCTTGAGAACAACTTACAGGCAGACGGTTCTGTAAGAATTCCGGAAGTATTAAGACCGTATATGGGCGGAAAGACAGAGATCAAATAAATAAGGATTTGTAAAGCTGTGGCGATTCATTTTGTCACAGCTTTTTCAGTTGCAGGACAGATCCGGAAACTGACAGAATAACCGGGATTTTTGTCACGCAGAGCATATTACGAAGGAGATGAGATCCATGCCGGCAGCATTTGCGCATGATCTATACGGGAGAAAAGTATATATGGAGGCCGATCCGGTCATTAAACGGATCATAAAGAAGGAACGGTACTGCTTTCTTTTAGGGGTTCACGGACCGGATATCCTGTTCTTTACAAGGCACTTGGAAAAACAAGGTAAACCAGAAAGGTGTTCGGATGCACGGCGAACCCGCTGCAAAGCTCATGGAACGTGGCCGGATGCTGGTACGAGAGGCAGAGACAAAGGACGAGAGACGAGATGATCGCGTATCTCATGGGTGTTGCCTGCCATTTCTGTCTCGACAACCGCGTCCACGCTTACGTGAACGCAGAGGGAAGCGGACCGGAATCACCCACGCGGAGATCGAGACGGAGTTAGAACGGAGACTTTTGGAGCGGGAACATATGCGCCCGCTGCACTCGAACCTCACCTGCCATTTAAAGATCACAGCCCAGACCGTGCGGGCCTCATCAAGGCTTTTCGATGAGGATCCCATCAAGGTGGCAAAAGCGATCATGAGTTTTCGGACCATGAACCGTCTGTTTATCAACTCGAGTGAGAGGACGAAACGGTTCTGCTGTTTCCTCCTGCGTTTTACGGGGAGCTATGGGGTCATTCACGGCATGTTTATGAGAAACAGCCAACGCCGGGTTGTGAGGCCATCACAGACCATCTGGAAAGCGAATTTAACGAGGCAGTCCCTAAAGGGGCAGAGCTTTTGAGCGATCTGCTTACATACCTGAGAGGAAAAGGACCGTTGCCGGAAATCTTTCAGGGAATTTTAACGGTCAATAGGAATGCGGCAGAATCTGAAGGCAGCTTGCATGTCAGCCGGAAAGGCTGGAAAGGCTGCACAAAATTGAAGAAATAAAACATAAAGGAGAAGAACATGCAGGGAATGATCTATGGGATCGAGTGGGACCAGGGGACCTGGAGCTCATGACATTAAAGGCGGTGCGTCTGCTCCGGGAGGCGGACGTGATCGCGATTCCGGGGGAAAGAAAAGAGACATGTACCGCGTATCAGATCGCTCTGGGGGCGGTCCCTGAGATCGATGAAAAGGAGATCATCCTGTGGTATTCCTGATGACGAAGAACGAGTCGGTGCTGAAGGAGAGCCATGAGGCGGCGGTGAAGAGCCTGTCAGCCCTCATGGATCAGGGAAAGACCGTGGCGTTTTTTGACACTGGGGGATGTGACGGTCTATTCCACATATGGCTATGTCCATAAAAAGCTTCTGGCTCTGGGATACGAGTCTGTCCTGATTAACGGAGTCCCGTCTTTCTGCGCGGCGGCGGCAAAGCTCGGGATCTCCCTGGGGGAGAAGGCGGAGTCCATCCATATCCTGCCGGGCTCCTATCCGGTGAAGGATGGGCTGAAGCTTTCAGGGACAAAGATCTTGATGAAATCCGGGAAAAGATCGCGGATGTGAAGCGGGAGCTTCTTCTCACGGAGTGTCCTGCCTGGATGGTGGAAAACTGCGGGATGGAGGGTGAGCGGCTGATACGAAGTGCAGCCGACATCCCGGAAGACGCGGGATATTATTCCTTTATTATCGCAAAAGACAGGGAGGAACAGTAAAGGATGGGAGCAATAAAACGCCGGACGGTCGGATCGGAACGCGAAAGAGCAGGCTGGCGCTTGTGCAGACAAACATGGTGGCGGAGGCAATCGAGGCCGCATGCCCGGAGGTAAAATGTGAGTTGGTTCCCTTGATGACAAAGGGCGATAAGATCTTAAAGACCTCTCTTGTTGCTTTTGGAGGAAAAGGGGCCTTTGTGGAGGAGTTTGAGCAGTCCATTTTAAACGGGGATATTGATCTCGCGGTCCACAGCGCGAAGGACATGCCGATGGATCTGAGCGATGGACTCTGTATCGGTGCCGTCTTAAAGCGGGAAGATCCGAGGGATGTCTTTGTGACGGTAAAGGGTCGTACTCGGAGCGAGTCCCAGGATCATCGGAACGGGAAGTCCGAGACGTCAGGTGCAGATCATGGAGCACGGGGATGTGGAATGCCGCCTGCTCCCGCGGAAACGTTGATACGAGACTGGAAAAGCTGTATCAGGGGAGAGTACGATGGGATCATTCTGGCTGCGGCTGGTCTTAATCGTCTGGGTCTTTTTAATGATCCGAGATTTTCCTTTGAGTTTCTGGAACCGGAAATGTTTCTCCCGGCAGGAGGTCAGGGGATCATCGCAGTGGAAGCGAAAAGGGCAGTGGGGTATTAAAGATCCTCAAAAACTGAATGATAAAGAAGCGGAGCGGGCATTGTTCGCTGAGAGAAAAGTGCTGCGCCTTTTAGGTGCAGGCTGTACCGCAGCGGTAGGCGTGTACGCGAAGGAAGAGAATGGAACATTTTGGATGGGACTCATGCGGGAGACAAAAATGGACTTATCCGCAGGAAGATCTCCGGAGCGCCGGGGATTCCATGAAACTCGCGGAGCTTCTCGTAAAGAAGGGGACCGAAGGGGAGCTTCCGGCAGGGAAAGCTTATCTTGTGGGAGCAGGCCCCGGAAACGGCGGACTTATCACGGTAAAAGGACAACAGATCTTAAAGGCAGCGGAGGTCCTTGTCTATGACCGGCTTGGCTCCGAGGAACTGCTCTCCCTGGTGCCGGAGGACTGCGAGCGGATCTATGTGGGAAAAGAGGCAGGACACCACATCAAAAAGCAGTCGGAGATCAACCGGATCCTGGTGGAGAAGGCACTGGAAGGAAAGCGCGTCGTCCGGTTAAAGGGCGGAGATCCCTTTGTGTTCGGGCGCGGCGGGAGAGGAGATCCAGGCGCTCACAGAAGCAGGAATCCCCTATGAAGTGATCCCCGGCGTTACCTCAGCCATCGGGGCACTGGAGGCGGCTGGAATCCCTGTCACCCACCGGAATATCGCGAGAGATTTCCATGTCTTTACAGGACATATCTCCCACGAAGGCGGTGAGGACTCTCCGGGGATTACAGCCTGTATGCGAAGCTTCCGGGAACCCTGATCTTCCTTATGGGACTCTCGAACCTTTGAGGAGATCGTGAAACGTCTTATAGATGGCGGAAAAAGACGGGGAGACGCCTGCAGCCGTTGTGACGGACGGAACACTGTCCCGAATGCGCGTTGTCCGGGCATCCTTAAAGGATCTGCCTGAGGCTGTAAGAAAAAGCGGGACTTACGCCTCCCGGAATCATCGCTGTGGGTGAGGTCTGTGCCTTCCACTTTACATCTATGGTGCCGGGCGTGCTTACCGGAATCACGGTGGAGTCACCGGAACAGAGGCCGTTAGAGGACGGATCATAAGCCGCCTGTCCGATGAGGGTGCGAAGACGGTCCGCGCGGGGAATCCCCTTGTGGTACGGGAGTCCATGGAACGGCTGGATCAGGCGTTTGCGGACCTTTCCCGTTACAGATGGGTGATTTTACGAGCCGGAATGCAGTCCGGATCTTCTTTGACCGGATGCGGGAGAAACATGTAGATATCAGAAAACTTGGCGGATTAAAATTTGCGGTTGTCGGGCGCGGAACAGGGGAGTATCTGGAGAGCGTCGGAATCACGCCGGACTTTATCCCGGAGGAATATACAACGAAGGCGCTGGCAGATGGACTTGTCAAATACCTGAAGGAGAATGGAGAGACTTCTGGGGCAAAAACTGCTGCCGCCAATGTAGCCTACAGCATTTCCAGTTCAGAAAATGTCTGTCCGTGTGCTGAGGCAGGAAAATTTCTGATCCCGCGGGCAAAGCAGGGCTCGAAGGTCCTTACGGAGACACTGGCGGAACAGGGATATGCGTTTGATGATATTCAATCTATGATATCCTGGTGGAGCAGACGGAGCTTGCGAGACTTAAAACTGCCGACTATATCACGTTTGAGAGCGGCTCCGGCGTCCGAGGATTCTTCGTGGGACGTGAGGCGGAAGCGGCATCTCTGTTTGAGACGGTGAGACCAGTCTGCATCGGAAAGGTGACAGCGGCAGTCCTTGCGGAATACGGAGTGAAGAATGCCCTGACAGCTTCCGACTATACAGCGGACGGAATTTTAGAGGTGCTGCTGACGGACAGAAACGAGATCACGAGGTAAACATGGATACCTTTGTATACAAAGATCATAAAAAGTTAAGATGCGGATACACCACAGGGACCTGTGCGGCCATAGCGGCCCAGGGGCGGTGCGATTTCTGCTCACAGGGTCCTGGAAAGAGACGGAGGAGATCA